>Ga0315274_10000803_pt1 | contig 48791 bp, 48 predicted proteins | sample YL17G02_20_MG_FD_203700 | JGI IMG/M metagenome (GOLD analysis project Ga0315274, IMG submission 203700) | Sediment microbial communities from Yellowstone Lake, YNP, Wyoming, USA - YL17G02_20 | ecosystem: Environmental > Aquatic > Freshwater > Lake > Sediment | place: USA: Wyoming | collected... | reverse complement strand
CACTGTCACGCCCTGAACGCGGACTTTGCTTTCGGTGTAGGTGACCGACGTGCCGGGGAAGTTTCCGGTGTGGGCTTTGTAGCTGGAGACCTGATTGAACAGCGTGCTCTTGCCGCAGTTGGGTTGGCCGACGAGGGCGATGCGCATCAGCCGTCCCCCGGCCGGGAGGGCTCCGGCGTGACCTCGAGGCCGGAAGCGATCTTCCAGCCCAAGGCGATGACGCGGCCTCCGACCTCGATCAGCAACGGTCCGCGGAATGGGGCGCGCCGAATCAGGAGTAGGCGGGCGCCGAGGAGCAGGCCCAGCGATCGCACCTGATGCTCGGTGTTCGGATCGGCGGGCAGCGACCGGAGGTCCAGGCGCGCCCCGGGTTTGGCATCGGTCAGTCGCACGAGCGGGTCAGAGCTCCTCTTGTCCCGGAGGTGTGCGTGCCCCGGGCGGATATTGTAATGCCTGGATGCGGCCTATTGTGGCCAAAGATGGCGAGAATGGGCCCGAGCACGGGATGGTTCTTCGACGCTGTCGGACCGCTTGCTCCAGGCACGGGCACAAGGCTGTGAACCCTGAGCAAGGGGCCGAGGCGCGGGGAGTTCATTCGACCTTCAAACCACGGAACAGGGGTCCCGCGGCAACTCGAGCGTCACCCGGTGATCCTTTCAGCCAAGTAGGGGCTCCCCTGCCAGGGTAACTAGATGGTTTGACTGACCAGACATTCTATGATATCATGACACTGACTGAACATACAGTCAGGAGAGACACCGATGGCGCCACGTTCGCAGACCCGTAACGACCAGATGCGCGCCGAGAGCCGCACCCGGTTGCTGGACGCCAGCCGACGGCTGTTCGCCTCGCAGGGCTACTTCGCCTGCAAGGTCGGGGACATCGCCCGCGGGGCCGGGATGAGCCAGGGCAATGTGTACTGGTACTTCGCCTCAAAAGAGGAGATCCTGCAGGCGATCTTGGCCGAAGGGTTCGGGGCGATCGAGGTCATGACGGCCGAGGTGGCTGGCGCGCCCGGAGCGGCGCGCGAGAAGCTCGATCTGCTCCTGACGCTCACGATAGACCTGTACCGTGAGCACGCCGACTTCACCCGCATCCTGGGGACGCTCATGGGGCATGGAGGCCAGGAACTGGTGGCGTCGTTGGGCTTCGACATGCGTGAGATCGGCGGCCGCTACCATGCCAACCTGGCGCGGGTCCTCGAACAGGCGCGGCGCGAAGGCGCCGTGGCCGACATCGAGCCCAACCTCCTGGTCCTGTTCTACTTCAGCCTGTTCAACGGCCTCCTGATCACCTACCCCGACCGGTGGCCCCATCTCGATCCGGCCATGATCCGTCAGCTGGTGTTGCGAATGTTGGGGCCGGCAAAGACGTAGACGTAGGCGGGGGCAGCGATCCATCCGCCGGGGCGGCGCAGGTAGCACCGCGCGGCGCCGGGTGAGGAGGGAGACTAGACGATGATGACCAACCGGTTTGTGGCAGGTGTGGTCGCCGGGTTGGCGATCTCGGTCGTGGGGCTGATCTACTCGCTGGTGCGGAAGGACAAGATGGTGGGGCTCTTCATGCGAGGAGGGGAGGGCGAACCGGCGATGTCGGCCTCGGCCGCGTCCTAGATGCTCTTCGGCTCGATGCTGTTCATGGGGCCCTTCCTGGGGATGCTGGCGGCACTGGTGTATGGCTGGTTGCCATCTCAGACCGCCTACCTGGGACTTGCGCTTGGCCTGGCGACGCTGATATCCATCGGCGCCTGCCTGAGGAACGTGCCTTGGGCGATCCCCTGGGATACGGCAACGGGAGCCGCCAGGCTCCCGTTGCCGTACGGCCGCGATGCGTGACCAGGCGATGCGGGAAGTGTGGCGAATGTCCGGCGTGGTGATTTCAGACGACCCCGCGAAGCGGACGTCGGGTGGACGCCCCTAGGATCGGCCACCGGGTGGGCGTTCCTGGGATCCGACGCATGCCGACCGGCGCGGCCCGCGCGCTGGGTCAGCTGAGGCAGAACAGTGAGCCTCGGTCAGGGAAGTACCCGCTGCAGGATGTACTGGGCCAGCCAGATGACCGGGTGGAGCCCGCCTTGTCCACAGTCCCTGAAGGGACGTGGCTTGCGGCGGGCTCCACCGGTCATCTCTCAGATCACTCCACGGGCGCGATACCAGGCCAGCGCTTCAACGATCGCCTGGCGGGCGGAACGCGGCCGCACCAGACCGAGCTCGTCGCGAGCCTTTGCGGTGTCGCAGAACAAACGGTAGCGGCTGAGGCGCAGCTGGTTGCCATCCAACGGCATCGGCAGGATGCGGCGGGCGAGATCGAGGCTGGTGGCCGCGGGTTCGATTGCCCAGTCCGGTAAGCGCAGCCACGGCGGACGGCCGCCGACGACCTCAGCCAGGAGGGTGAAGAGCTGCTGATGCGTAAGGTTCTCGCCGCCCAGGATGTAGCGCTCGCCGGGTCGGCCCCGCTCGGCTGCGGCCAGATGGCCGGCAGCGACATCGTCAATGTGGACGATGTTCGTGCCGCCGCCGGTGTACAAGAACGTCCGCCCTCGCGCTGCCTGCACTACGAGCGCCCCACTGATCTGGTGCAGGTCCCCGGCGCCGAGCACGATCGACGGGCTGACGATCACGACCCCGAGCCTGCTGCCGGCGAGCGCCAGGGCTTCGATCTCCGCCTGGCACTTGGCGTAGCCGTAGGGGAACCGCTTTGCCGGCAGGTTGAAGGTATGCGCCTCGGTGAGAAGCTCCCCGCGTTCAGGGACGCCCAGCGCCGCCTGCGACGAGGTGAGGATCAGGCGCTGAACGCCGGATTGCAGGCAGGCGTGGACGATATTGCGCGTTCCGTCGACGGCGCTGCGGATTACCTGCTCAGGAGATTGCCGCCAGTAGGCGGCCTGAGCGGCAACGTGAAAGACCCAGCGCGTCCCGGAGATGGCGCGTGCCAGCGAGGCGGGGTCGAGGATGTCCCCGACGCGGCGTTCGACCGGTAGCCCCTCCAGGGCGGAGAGATCGGACGTGGGGCGATGCAGGGCTCGGACGGGAAGCCCCTGCTGAAGCAGGTGACGGCAGACGGCTGAGCCGACGAAACCGGTGGCGCCGGTGACCAGAACGGGATCAGGCAATCAGGCCGAGCCCTCGGCCGACGTCACCCAGGATCGACAGGGCGCGATCGATTTGTTCGTCGGTGTGCGTCGCCATGTAGCTCGTGCGAAGGAGACATTGGTCGGGCGGGACGGCCGGGGCGATGACGGCGTTGACGTACAACCCGGCCTCGTAGCAGCACTTCCAGGCTTCCATTGTGCGGTCGACGGTGCCGGTGATGATGGGGATGATCGGGGTGACGCTGGGGCCCATGTGGAAGCCCATGCGCTTGAGGCCGGTGCGCATCCGTTCGGTGACCTCCCACAGCCGGTCGACGCGCTCAGGCTCGCGCTCGATGATGTCGAGCGCCGCCAGGACGGCGGCGACATTCGAGGCGGGCATCGAGGCGCTGAAAATCAACGCGCGGGCATGGTGCTGGATGTAGTGGATGGGATCCTCGTCGCCGGCGATGAAGCCGCCCAGCGAGGCGAACGACTTGCTGAAGGTGCCCATCGTCAGGTCGACCTGATCGGTGATGCCGAAGTGGGCGGCCGTGCCCCGGCCGCGGGCCATCACGCCCAGACTGTGCGCGTCGTCGACCATCAGGCGCGCGCCGTGCTTCTGGCACAGCGCAGCGATCTCGGGCAGCGGCGCCAGGTCGCCGCCCATGCTGAAGACCCCGTCGACGACGACCAGCCGCCCGGCCTTGGGGTCGACGCCGGCAAGCTGGCGGTCGAGGTGAGCCATGTCGTTATGCGAGAAGCGGCGCATCTCGCCGAAGGAGAGCATGCAGCCGTCGACGATGCTGGCGTGGTCATCCTTGTCGGCCAGGACGACGTCGCCGCGGCCGACGATGGACGAGATGGTGCCCAGGTTGGTCTGGTAGCCGGTGCTGAACACCAGCGCCGCCGGCTTGCCGATGAAGGCCGCCAGGCGAGCCTCGAGCTCCTGGTGCAGGGCAAGCGTTCCGTTGAGGAAGCGCGATCCGGTGCAGGATGTGCCGTAGCGGGCGATGGCGTCAATCGCCGCCTGGCGGACGCGCGGATCGGTCGTCAGGCCGAGGTAGTTGTTCGACCCGATCATCAGCAAGCGCCGCCCGCCGATCATCACCTCGGTGCCTTCGGTATCCTCCAACGGCAGAAAGTACGGATAGTAGCCGGCGGCCTTCGCCAGCTTGGCGTCCATGTACGACTGGGCCTTCTCGAAGATGTCCATACCGACTCCCATGGAATCGTATACCGTCGGAGGGATTCAGACGGCCCGCCCCGCCCGTGCTCCCTTGGCGAAAGGGCGTCGGCAAGGATAAGGGAGCCGAGGGGGAAAGTCAACGACAGCGGGGCCGCGTCCCGACGACAGGGCCCGCGTTGGGAGATGCAGGACGAGGCCAACCCCGAAGGATCCCGCAACGTGCCGCCGGGCGCCTGGCTGGCCTTAGGCTGAGTTGACGAGCAACGGGCAACCGGTATAATTCGCCCTAACAAGTCGGCGGCGCGCGTTGCGCCGCAGAAGACGAGCGCGGAGACCAGTCCGGCCGCAGGGCTTTCCCAGAGAGCCGCCGGCAGGTGCGAGGCGGCATGGCCCCGACCGGAATCCCCTCCGCCGCCCCCTCCGGGGCCGTCGCTCCCGAAGGAGCCTGCGGGCTGTAAGGGAGCCGGGTTCGCCCGATAGCGCGAAGCGAGGCCGCTCCTCCGCGGAGCGGCAAAAGCAGGTGGCACCACGAGCGCCCCCTCGTCCTGCAGGACGAGGGGGCGTTGCCTTCGAGCCACGCAGGAGGTCGGCATGCAGGACATGCAGGAAATCCGTGCCCATCCGGACGAGGTGCGTGCGGGGCTTGCGCGGCGGGGCATCGAGCCGCCGGTCGATGCGCTGCTGGCGCTCGACTCGGCCCGGCGAATCTTGCTGACGCAGGTCGAGCAGCTCAAGGCCGAACGCAACCGGGTCTCGAAAGAGATTAGCCAGATGAAAGACGCCGGCGAGCGTGAGGTGCGCATCCTTGAAATGCGGGCGATCGGCCAGCACATTGAGGTGCTCGACGTCAGCGTGCGCGAGAAGGAAGCCGCGCTGCGGGAGCTGATGGCCGGCATGCCCAATCTGCCCGATGCCGACGTGCCCGACGGCGCCGACGAGACGGGCAATGTTGTCCTGCGCCAGGTGGGGGCACCCCGCCCATTCGAGTTCGAGCCCCGTCCACACTGGGACCTGGGGCCGGCGCTTGGAATCCTCGACTTCGATCGCGGCGTGCGCATCACCGGCTCGCGCTTCTATGTGCTGAGCGGGGCGGGCGCCCGGCTGCAGCGAGCGCTGATCGCCTGGATGCTCGATCTGCATGCGCGGCAGGGCTACCTGGAGAAATACACGCCCTTCATGGTCCGCGAGCAGACGCTCTTCTCGGCCGGACAGCTGCCCAAGTTCCGGGATAACCTGTACCACGATGCCGAGGAGGACCTGTGGATGGTCCCTACGGCCGAGGTGCCGCTGACCGGGCTGCACATGGAGGAGATCCTCGACGGGGCGACGCTGCCGCGACGCTACACGGCCTATACCCCCTGCTTCCGGCGGGAGAAGATGTCGGCCGGGCGCGACGTGCGCGGCATCAAACGCGGCCACCAGTTCGACAAGGTCGAGATGTACACCTTCTGCACGCCGGATGAGTCGGAGGCGGAACTGGAGCGTATGCTGGCGCATGCCGAACAGACGTGCGCCGAGCTCGGCTTCGCCTACCGGGTCAAGATGCTGTGCGCCGGCGATCTGGGCTTCACGGCGCGTAAGACGTACGATGTCGAGGTCTGGGCGCCGGGATGCAACGAGTGGCTGGAGGTCTCGTCGGTCTCAAACTGCGGGGATTTCCAGGCCCGAAGGGCCAATGCCCGCTTCCGCCAGGAACTGGGCGCTAAACCGAAGTACGTCCACACCTTGAACGGCTCGGGGCTGGGGCTTCCCCGGACGCTGATCGCCGTACTTGAAAACAACCAGCAGGCCGATGGTACGGTGGCGGTGCCGCCGGTGCTGCGCCCGTGGATGGGCGGCATTGACGTCATCACACCCGAGACCGTCTGATGCCTGACGCGGCGTGGGCCGTCCTGGCCGGCATCTTCATGCTCATTGGGCTGATTGGGGCGCTGCTTCCGGCGGTCCCCGATCTGATCCTGATCTGGGCCGCGGCGCTCGGCTACGGGCTGCTCGCCGGATGGGGGACCTGGGGACCGTGGCTTTTTGCAGGCATCAGCCTGCTATGCGGCGCCGGTCTGCTGGTCGAGGTCCTGACCAGTACCGCCGGGGCACGCATCGGAGGCGCATCCGGGTGGAGCATCGCCGGTGGGGCTGTCGCCGGCGTCATCCTGCTCGTGGTGGCTGGCCCTCTGGGGGGGCTGATCGCCCTGCTGGCCGGAGTCTTCCTGCTCGAATGGCGCAGACATCGCGACGGCCGCCGCGCCGGGAAGGCCGTGCTGGGAACGGCGATCGGCTACAGCGCCTCGTTCTTCGTCAAGTTCGCCATCGGCTTTGCGGCGATCGGGTTGTGGGTGGTCTGGCTGGTCAGCCGGGCAGCGACGTGACGCCCCACGCGATGTCCCGCACAGAGAACCCGAAGGCGCCTGCCCACTGGCAGGCGCCGGTCCTTTCTAGGGCGACATTTCCCCTGGGTTACCCGATCCCAGGCCCACGCCACGTGACTAGGGTGCAATCAACCGGGCGATGAGGAAGGCCGCGCCCGCTGCTACGCCGCCGATCAGCATGGTCTGGATGCCGCTCTTCAGCGGGCCCGCACCGGTAAATTGGCCCTTGACGTACCCGAAGGCGAGCAGCGCCAGTAGAGTCAATCCCACCGACCACTGCAACGCGGCGCGTGAACTCGAGACAGCGAAGTAGGGTGAGAGGGGGATCAGACCTCCGGCAATGTAGGCGAGGGCGATTGTCGCGGCGCTTGCCAGGGCTCTCTTTGGGTTGGGTTTCTCGAGGCCGAGCTCAAAGCGCATCATGAACTCGAGCCAGGCTTCGGGTTTCGCCTTGAGCGCCTCGACCACCGGAGCGAGATGCGCCTCCGAGAGCCCGAAGGTGCGGAAGACCTGGGCAACCTCCTCGGTCTCCACCTTCGGCTTGTCACGCATTTCCTGGATCTCGCGCCGACGTTCGCTGGCGTAGTGCTCCGCATCGCTGCGCGCAGCCAGGTACCCACCCAGCCCCATGGCGATCGACCCGGCGGCGATCTCCGCCAGCCCGGCGGTGATGATCACGCTCGACGTGCTGACCGCGCCGGACAGCCCGGCTGCCAGGGCAAACGGGACGGTCAGACCGTCCGACATGCCGATCACGAGGTCGCGAACCGTGTCACTTGCCGTGAAGTGCTGCTCGACGTGAGGCGTTGCGGGCATTCGTGGGTTCCTCCATGCGGTGGCGGGAAGCATGGCCGAGCTGGCGTAGGCCGAATCAGGGCTGGAAGTACACCATCCCCAGCCCGCGCCGTTCGAGGCCGTCGGTGGCCCAATGCTCGACAAGGGCCGAGGCATCCTGCAGCGAAGCGTACAAGGCCGGGATCGCGCCGGGATATTCGTTGAGTGCCAGGGCACGGACGGCGGCGATGCGTGTGGCGGGTGATGGGTCGGCAGCTGCCTGGGCCAGCGCCGGAGTGCCCACGGCGCCGAGGGCGGCCAGTGCATCTCCGGCCAGACGCGACAGCAAACCATCCTCGCTTCCCAGCAAGCTGATCAACCGGGGGAGAGCAGCGGCCAGCGGCCGCTGACGCAGGCTCAGCGCGGCTGCCTGGCACACACCGACATTGGGATCCTGCAAAGCATCCACCAGGGTCTGGTCGGCCGGTGCATGGTAGATGCGCGATAGGCAATGCACCGCCCACCAGCGGTGATCGGGGGACGACGACTGGACGACGTGCAGAAGCGGGGGAAGGGCTTCGGCTCCCCACCGGATGAGCGCGGCCGACGCCCGCTCGGCGCGCACGTCGTCTCCGCAGATCAGTTCGTCGATCAGGTTGGAGAGTGGGATCACCCAGCGTTCAGACGTTCGGGGGCGGCACCGGAAGGGCGGCTTCGGCCACCTTGATCCACTTGTCGCCCTCGTCGATGAGCATCACCGGGATGTCGTCGACGATAGGGTACTTGCGCCCGCAGCTGGCCTCCTGGCACACCAGCCAGGAATCGCGCACCAGCTTTAGCAAGCCTTCCTTCTCCTGGACGCAATGCGGGCAGCGCAGGATCTCGAGCAGGTCAGGATGGATCATGGCATCGCCTCCGCGCCAGGGATTCTACCATGCAGGCAAGGCCGGGGGTTCAGCTGTCCTCGGTCTTGGCGCCCTCCGGGAGCTCAGTGCCCGGGCCGTACTCATAGATGGCGCGCCACGGCAGGTAGTGTGTGCGGATCAGATCGTTGTGCAGCACCTGCCCGTCGCGCAGGACCGTCCGGCTGAAGTTCACGTCGGCGCCGTCGGCCTGGTAGTCGACCTGCTTGATCTTACCCTCGGGCAGGTCCGGGTTCTCCTTGTACAGAGGCTCGGGTGCGTCGACGACGTTCTGCGCGCCGGTGCTTTCCCAGGAGATCACGCGTCCGTCTTTGGCCGAGTAGAACTTCCACTCGAGCGAGTTGCTGTACAGGTAGGTCTCCATCAGCAGCCAGTGGTCGCTGTCGTTGGTGAACTTGAAGTCGACCAGGGGCGCGAACACGGTGGCGTCGAGCCCGGGACCTGGGGAGTTGGGCCCCTGTTCGTAGTAGCCCACCCGGTAGGCATGCGGGTAGCGCTCGTCGATCTGGTAGCCGCCGAAGAAGACGGCGCGGAACAGCGTCGTGCTAACCTGGCACACGCCACCGCCCACGCCTTTGATGGTGCGATTGCCCATGATGATCAGGGCTTCGGCGTAGCCCTTGTCGAGGCTGATGTCGCCTAGGACGTCGGCCATCGAGAGGGACGCGCCCGGCGCGACGAGCAGGCCGTGAAAGGCCGCCGACGCCAAGCGGATATTCTGCACCCGCTCAGGGCTGGATCCGGTGATGTAGGTCCTGGCGCTGACGACCAGCTCGGTGATCCCGAGATCGGCGGCCGTTGTGGTGCTAGGAACCGCGGGCTGCTCGGTCTGGAAGACGAGGTCGAGGGAATGTGAGCCGGACGCAAGGCCAGCGTTGATCGCCTCGATCGTCCCAGGGACGTCCAGCGTTCGGCCGATGACGGCATCCTGGAGCAGGTCAAGCTGGCGAGTGTCGTCATTGAAAACGAAGCGGGCGTTCTCCGGCGAGCGCTGCAGGTCGGGAGCCAGCGGCTCGAGGAAGGCCGCCATGGTCTGAGGTTCGACGCCGATCTGGTAGCGGCCGCCCTGCGAGTCCTGGACCAGGTTGAAGCGCAGCATGCTCGCCAGGGCGGGGGGATCGAAGCTCCAAGGCCCGGCACCGTCGGTGGTGAGCGTCAGCGGCTGGCTGAGGATGCGGCGAGCAATGGCCGCCTGCTCGGAGGCATCCAGCACCAAAGGCGGCGTTTCGCGAACCACCAGAGGCAAGTCGGCGTCATGCAACAGGCTGATGCTCGGCTGGATGACCATTAGCGATGCGTCGATGTCCAGCGTGCGGCCGATCTGGCCAGGCTGGACGTTGACCTCAAGGCCGTTGACTCCGATCGTAGCATCGAGCTGCGCCTTGTTGATGGAGGCAGCGATCGAGACCAGCGTCGCGGCGCCGCGGGACTGGTCGAACACAACCACCGGAGCGACGTCGACCCCCGACATCCAGGCGTCGACCTGCTCCTGCAAGCGCGTGGCCAGGGAGCCGCGGCGACCAACGGCGAGGGCCTGCTCGGCCATCGCCTGCGTATCCAGGCTGACGCCGAGGTCCGCGGGTGTCGCAGTCCACACGGAAGCGCCGTCGCGCAGCGCCAGCAGCCCGGTTTGCGGGTAGGTGTATGCGTCCGCCAGGACGACCTGCATCTGTTGCGCGGTTTTCCCGCCCAGCGCGCCATCGCCCGATCGGACACCGGGAAGCGCCCGGTTGATGAAGATGAGGCGCACGGCCAGGAGAAACACGAACAGCGCCGCCAGGAAGGATATGCCGGCCAGAAACGCCGCCAACAGCAAGCGCGTGAGCAGGGTCAGAGCATCGGAGGAGCGGCGAGGCAGGAGTGACGTTCGCATTCCGGTTCCCACACGGAGGCGGATTCTACCACCCGCCTCCCGCAGGCACCGGATCCCCAGGTGATCAGGGCTGCAGGTAGACGTCCACGCTGCTGTAGTGCAGCACGCCGGCTGGGGAGATGGCTGGCTCGTAGACGGCGATGCGTCCGTACTGGGAGACGGGGAGATCGAAGGGGACCTGAACCTCGAACGATCCAACCTCGCCGGTGCGGGATGTGGACAGCGGGGTGGTGGCAGTGCCGACGACCTGGCCGTTGCGGTCGAGCACCTCGACCACCAGCGGCCCCGGCGTGTCGAGCCATCCGCCGCCGCGCACGAGGACCTGGTTGCCGCGCACCCGGGCGCCGGAACGCGGGGAGAAGACGGCGATCTTCTCGGCGCCGCCTAGGCCCGGGTACAGCAGCGCTGTCCCGCGCGTCAGGAGCACCACCGTTCGCGAGGTGAGGTGATCCATCTGCCCATTGCGCGGGCTGAAGGTCCGCACCTCCAGGCGCGCGGTTTGCGCCACCCACGGGAACTGGAACTCAAGCTCGGTGTAGATCCTTCCGGCGAGGTCCGGAAGCGCCTGAAGGAATGTCGTCCGATCGGCGAGAACGTCGCCCTGCTCGCCGATCAGGCGCAGGCGGACGCGGCCCTGCCACGATGGTCCGCCGAAGCCGGTAACAAGCAGTGGGCTGACGGCCTGCGACCCCGGGCCGGGATCGAAGATCGTCAGGCGCTCTGCGGGCAGGCCGATGCTGGGTGTCGGCGGAAGCGGGGTGAGAGACGGCAGCGGCACATCGAGCACGATGGGAGGCGTGGCATCGGTGTAGGGCGGCGCGGTGGGTGTCGGCACTGGCGTCTCGGTCAGGACGGCTGTGGCGGGAACCGGCGCCGCGGTGGGAGTGGCGGGCGGGGCAGGCGCGCTGCAGGCTGCCAGCAGGGCGGCCAGAAGCACCAGGCGCGGCGGCGCTTGCCGACCGAACAGGCGGCCGAGCTCCAGGAGGGCGAGCTTAGCCGAGGGATTCCCAGACATCGAGTTTGCTGGTCACGCGGCGGATGACCTCATCTGTGAATCCGGTCATGCTCGCCTGGCCACCGAGGTCCGGTGTGGCGATCCCCTGCCCGAGCGCTTCGAACACCGACTCGTACACGGCGCGTGAGGCGCGGTCCGCCGCCGGTGTGCCGAGGTAGGTGAGCAGCGCTGCGCCGGCCAGGATCATGCCCATCGGGTTGGCGATGTTCTTTCCCTGGAGCGCCGGCGCGGTGCCGTGCGGTGCCTCAGCCATCGCCACGCGCACCTTGATCGCATCGTCGTCAAAGGCCAGGACCATCGACTCCGATCCGGCGATCGAGCCGTACATTTGCAGCACAAGGTCCGACAGACAGTCGCCGTCGCGGTTGAGCGCCGGAATGACTAACGCCTCACCGGCGCTCTGCAGCAGCAGCGCGTAGGTGGCATCGATCAGGTGGGGTTCGTAGCGCACGCCGGGGTGCCGAGCCGCCGCCGCGTCGAGCTCCTCCTTAAACATGCCCTCATACACCGGGCTGACCGTGTACTTGGGTCCGCCGAAGACCTTGGCGCCGGTCTTCTCGGCATGCTGGAACGAGAACTCCGCCACGGCCCGGCAGGTTTTGCGCGAAATGCGTTCGAGGCGCTGGGCGATCTCGTCGCCGTGCTCGTCGATCTTGCGCCACTCCTTGGCGCCGTAGGCATCGCCGACCGCCATGCGCACGACGGCGATCGGCGCGTGCACACCGCCGACGGGCCGCACGCCGGGCAGCCGGCGCCCGGTGCGCAGGATGACCTTGCCATCGAGCGCCTCGCGCAGGATGGCATTCGGGCTGGAGACGTCGTCCACTTCCTCGGGTGTGATCGTGGCGGCTTTGAGGCCGAAGCCGAAGCGGTGCATGGCCTCGGCAGCCTGAGCGATGACCTGGTTGCGCGTCAGGCGCCGATTCTGCAGGCTCAGGTCGAAGCGCACGAAAGCCAAGGGCACGCGGATCACGGCCGGATCGAGGACGCGCAAGGCCTCGAGCAGCAGTTCCTGGCCGGTCTGGTCGCCGTCGAGAACGACGATGGTGGGCTTGTGGGCATCGGTCATGTATGGTGCTCGTGCCTCCGAGGCACAGCCGGGCGCGGCTCAGCCCGCCGCGGTGGCGACGGCGCGCAAGCTCAGGGCGGTGAGCAGGAAGAACAGCAGTGCGTACGACCACTGGGCGCGAGCATCGTCACGGCCGCGAGTGATGGCGTACCAGGCTGGTAGTGCAAGGGCGGTGACGGCCCCGTAGAGAATGTGGATGCCGCGCCCCGGGCGTTCGCCGCCGATATACAGCAGCACCCCCAGGACACCCTGGGCCAGGATCAGGATCTCGCCGACGGCTATGATGCCCCAGTAGCCGGCTTCCACTGGCCGGCGCCGGAGCGCGGCTACGACTCCCCACAGGCCGGCAAGAACGGTGAACAGCGCCACGGTCCCGGCCAAACCTTCATGAAACAGCGCCACGCTTATCCTCCGCCGGGGGCGGATGCTCCGACCCAACGGCGAGGATGATTGTAGCATTGCCGCCGCGCCGAACGGCTAGCGCAGATCGTACACCTCGCCGAACTTGCGGCGCAGGTAGCGCAGGTAAGGCTCGGGCGTCAGGTCCTGGCCGGTGACGCGCTGTAGCAGCTCGACCGGGTAGTACTTGGCACCGTGGCGGTGGATGTTCTCCCGCAGCCAGGCGAGCAGGCCCGCGAACTCAGCCCGGGCGATCTGCGCCTCGAGGTCCGGGATGTCCTTTGCGATCTGCTCCCACAACTGTGCGGCCACCAGGTTGCCCAGAGCGTAGGTGGGGAAGTAGCCGAAGCCGCCGAAGGACCAGTGCACGTCCTGCAGCACGCCCTGGGCGTCGTCCGGCGGCGTGATGCCCAGGTAGTCGCGCATGCGGGCGTTCCAGGCCTCCGGCAGGTCCTGAACCGCCAGCGTGCCGCTCATCAGCTCAATCTCGAGCTCGAAGCGGAGCATGATGTGCAGGTTGTAGGTGGCCTCATCGGCGTCCACGCGGATCAGCGACGGCTCGACCTTGTTGATGGCGCGGTAGAAGTCGGCCAGCTTCACCTTGCCCAGCAAGCCGGGGAACAGAACCTGCAGCCGGGGGTAGAATGCCACCCAGAACGGCCGGCTCCGCCCGACGAAGTTCTCCCACATGCGCGATTGCGACTCGTGGACCGCCATCGATGTCCCGCTGGCCAGCGGGGTTCGGTCGAGACTGGATGTGATTCCTTGCTCGTAGAGGGCGTGGCCACACTCATGGATCGTGCTGAAGAGGGCGTCGTTCAGGAAGTCGGGGTCGTAGCGCGTCGTGATGCGGACGTCGTCGATCCCGAAGGAGGTGGTGAAAGGATGCACCGCCTTGTCCAGACGGCCGCGATTGAAGTCGTACCCCAGCTCCTTGATCACCGCCACCCCGAACTGGCGCTGCTTCTCAATGTCGAAGGCTTGGCGCACGGGCGCGTCGCTCACGGGCCGTCCGTGTTCCTTGGTGGCACGCAACAGCTCAACCTGCTGGGGACGGAGGATGTCGAACACGGCCTTCACCTGGCGGGTCGGCATCCCCGGCTCAAAGTCGTCGATCAGCGGGTCGTAGACATGTTCGTAGGGTCGGAAGAACTCCGCGTAGTCGCGCTTGAGGCGGACGATGATTTCAAGCGCCGGCTTGAAGTGCGGAAAATCGGCCTCGGCGCGTGCCTTCTCCCAGATTGGGTGAGCCCGTGCAGTCTCCAGGCTGAATTCGGCTACCCATTCGGAGGGGACGCGGTGTTGCTTGTCGAAGTCACGCGCCGTCCGGCGGACGAGCGCCGCGTCGTCGTTCTCAAGCGGCAACTTGGCCACCTCGGATTGGGCCGACTGCAACGCCGCGCCGAAATCGTCGCACACGAACTTGTCATGGGACAGACGGCTGAGCGTGGACAGCTGTTGGGCGCGCGCCTCGGCACCCCCCGGCGGCATGTAGGTCTGCTGATCCCAGCCGAGGACGGCCGAGGCGGCGTTGAGGTCGAAGATCTCGCCCAAGAGTTCGCGCAGACGTTCAGTCTTGGCTCCCATGCCTGTTCTCCTTCGGGGTGTTCGGATCAAAAGATGAACTGAGGCCGCCCGCTGAACGGCGTCATCGCCCGCGGTCGCCATCGTGCGGATTCTACCCCGTCTGTGGTTTGGGCTTGCGGCGCGCCGCCCGCCCGGCGAGCGGCGGCGCAGGCTTGCGGTAGTCGTCCTCCAATTGCCGCACCTCGTCCAAACAGGCATCGTCCTCTGGATTTGGGTGGTAGACGGTGGCAAACCACGCCTCGAGGATCTCACTGGCCTGAGCCTCGGACGTGCCGCGCAGCGACAGGCACGCGACGTTGGCCCGGTTCCACAGCCGGACGCGGTCTCGGCGTCGGCGCACAGGGTGGCGCGCACACTCGGAACTTTGTTGGCCGCCAGGCACACTCCGGTCCCGGTCCAGCAGAAGAGGACGCCCTCATCTGCCTGGCCGGAGGCGACGGCCTCGGCCACGGCGCGCGCGACCTGAGGCGAGGAGGCTTGGGTCCCGGCCAAAGGGCCGACCCGGTTGACCTGGTGCCCGCGTTGGAGTAGGTCATTCAGCACGGCTTCGGGCAGATGCGTCGAGGCGTCGGAACCAACGATCACGTTCATGTCCGTCCCCCCGGGACCCTGGGTGCGCAGGTCGGAGGGCTACGTTTCCTTTGCCGCCTCGGCGCGCAGCAGGCCGTAGACTTCCAGGTCGTCGATGGCGCCCCACTTGATCGTGTGCTGCCGCAGCGTTCCCTCGCGGCGCATGCCGATCTTGTGCATCACACGTCCCGAGGCCGGATTACGGCCGAAGTGATAGGCGAAGACCCGTCGCAGCCCAAGCGCCTCGAAGGCGTAGCGCACGACGGCCCGGGCCGCCTCGGTGCAGTAGCCCGCATTCCAGTAGGGCTTGCCGATCCAGTACCCGAGTTCGGCGCGCTGCTGCTCGGCGTTGAGCTCCAACCCGATGGCGCCCAGAAGCGCGCCGTCGCTTCTGTGCGTGATGGCAAACACCACCGATTCGCCGCTGGCGAACCGTCCCGCGTGCTGGCCGATCCAGGCTTCGGCCATGCCGGCCTCATACGGGTGCGGGATGGCGGCGGTGGTGGCGGCGATGTCCCGATCGCCAGCAAAGCGCTACACGTCCGGCGCGTCGGCGAGCGTGAAAGGCCTCAGGCGGAGTCGTTCGGTGGTCAGATCAGGTTGGCCCGCTATGGATTCATCCCTCGGCTTGCAGCACGCCCTGGCCGAGACTATGGGGCCAGGTCGAGATCGACCAGCAGCGGCAGGTGATCGGAGGCCGCGGTCGACGGGTTGACGGCCTCGACGGCGCGCAGATCGGGCGTGTGCCAGACCCAGTCAATGCGCTCGAAGGGACCGGTCGAGGGCCACGTCAACCCCTTGCCCGTCCCCGCCTCAGCCCACGCGTCGACGAAACCGGCCTCGGCGATGAGCGCCATCTCCGGGTAGCCGGGTTCAGAGTTCAGGTCGCCGAGCAGGATAGAAGAAGGACGCCCATCCCAGAAATCAAGCAGCACTGGAACCTGGGCTAGCCGCGGGGCGTGCTCGCTCTCCACGTGGTGAAGGTGTGTGACGATGACCAGCAGCGGGTCCGGCAACCCGGCATCGATGTTGGCCCACAGGTAGCCGCGGGGCAGGAGCGTGCCGGCGAGCGGGAGAGGCGCCCATCCGCTCTCGAGGATGGGGAGCCGGGTAAGCAGCGCGTTGCCCCAGACCGGGTCGGCGGTGCCCTGGAAGAGCACCCGCATCTCGAGCCGCCGTGCCAGGAAGCCTACCAGGTCGGTCGAGCCATCGAGAAGCCAGCCGCGCGATACCTCTTGCAGCGCCACGACATCGGCCTGGGAGGTTTCAATCACGCGGGCGATCGCTTCCGGGTCCTGCGCACCCTGGCTGTCGTAGGCCGAGTGGATGTTGTAGGTCAGGATGCGGATAGGGGGCGCGCCGGCGGTCGCCGGCTCAGGCAATCCCGGTTGAAGCAAGGCGAAAAGCAGAATGGGAAAGAAGCACACCGCCACGCCGATGAAGGCCGCGGCCGAGGCGTTGCGAGAAACCGGATTTGGGGGAAGCCGCGTCGTCGCGACAACGACGGTCAGGCCAAAGATGACAGCTGCGGCGGGGAGCAGGGTCAGGCGGTCCACCGGGAGAGGCAAGTCCAGCGAGACGTAGTAGGCAAAGGTCAGGATCAGGAACAGCAGCAGGCCCGAGTTCACGCATGTCGCGCTGCGGCCCAATCCGCGCGAGACCGGCACTGAGGTCGCCAGGGCGATGGCCGCCAGGCTCCAACCGAAGACAAACTGGGCAATGACGACATTGAATGCGAACGCCGGCGTCATCTGCCCGGCGACGCTGGCCGAGAGCGCCAGGCAGGCCGTGCCGAGGAGCGCGGTCAGCGGGCGCAGTGCAAACGGGCGCGCCAGGCCGATCCATACGCCGACCGCCAGAACGAGGTTGCCGATCATCGCCAGGACGAGAGCTGCTCCCGGCGTCAGACTGACAACCTGCGCCATCCAGCCCAGGTTCTGATAGAGCATGGCCTGGAGGAAGAGCAGCGGGCCGAGCCCGAGCAGGGGCAGCGCCGCAGGCCAGGACGTCTCGCTATTCTCCCCGGAGGCCTCACGCCGCGTGCGCAGGAGCAGCGCCAGGATCAAGCTGCACTCGACGCACACGAGAACGACCGGCACCAGGCCGCGCCACCAGCTCAAGTCGAGGGTGCCGGCGAGGCCCTTGATCGCCGTGTCGAGCGCCAGGCCCAGCGCCCACCCGCCGGCCAGGGAGGCGGCAGCGGTTTCCGGGTACGTGGAGCGCGCCTGCCCCAGTAGCGCCGGAAGCGAGAAGAGAAGAAAGACGGTACCGAGCAGGCTGAAGATGAGATCCGCGGCCGGCAGATGGATGATCTGCTCGGCGAGGCGCATGATCGCCAGGCCCCCCACGGCCAGCGTCAGGAAGGTCGACGGGCCGAGGGCACGCCGCAGCGGGGCCGCCAGAAAGCCGAGCAGGAACGTGCCGAAGGCGCACGCGCCGAGCACTGCCGAGCTGACCCCGACGGTATCGCGCAAATACCAGGCAAGGCTCGGGATGAAGACGCGGAGCACCTGCAGCCCGACGGTCACGACCAGGGCGGGGAGGGCGAGGCGCAGGAGCTCGACTCCAAATCGGCGTGCGGGCAGGGTGGTTTGCATAGGTCTCTCTCGGTCGCGGCAGGCTGATGCCTGCTCCCGTGGAGTGTAGCGCATCCCGGCCGTCGTCGTCGCGCAAGGTTGTGGGATAATGGAAGGCCGTCCGCGGGGGAAGGCACGTGCGCTTCACGACGATCTGCGTCCTCGGGCTTGGCTACATCGGCTTGCCGACCGCCAGCACGTTCGCCAACAGCGGCCTGAAGGTGACCGGCGTCGATGTCAATCAGCGCGTCGTGGCTGGCTTGCGCAACGGCGAACTGCACATCGAGGAGCCTGGGCTGCGCACGCTGGTCCAGGCCGCCCTGGCCTCGGGGAACCTGCGCATCGCCGGACAGCCCGAACCGGCCGACGCCTTCCTGATCGCCGTGCCGACGCCGGTGCTGCCGGATAAGCGCGCCGACCTGAGCGCCGTGCTGGCGGCCGCCGAATCGATCGTCCCCCATCTGCGACGCACGAACCTGGTTGTGCTCGAGTCCACCTCCCCGCCACGGACGACGGTGGATGTCATCGTCCCAATCCTCGAGCGCTCCGGGCTCCGAGCCGGAGCGGACTTCCACCTGGCCTACTCACCGGAGCGCGTCCTTCCCGGGCAGATCCTGCGCGAGCTGGTCGAGAACGCGCGCGTGATCGGGGGCATCGATCGCGCCTCGGCTGAGGCGGGGCGGGAGCTGTATGCCGCCTTTGTGCGGGGCGAGATCGTGCTGACCGACGCCACCACGGCCGAGATGGTCAAGCTGATGGAGAACACCTACCGCGACGTCAACATCGCCGCGGCCAACGAGTTCTCCCGGCTGGCGGACCGCTTTGGCGTTGACGTGTGGGAAGCGATTGCTATCGCCAACCGCCACCCGCGGGTGGACATCCTGCGCCCGGGCCCGGGGGTCGGCGGACACTGCATCAGTGTCGACCCATGGTTCCTGGTCGAGGCGGCGCCGGAGATCACGCCGCTGATTCGCCAGGCGCGGATGGTCAACGATTCGCAGCCGGCGCACGCCGTCCGCTTGATTGTGACGGCGCTGGGAGGGCTGCGAGGCCGGACGATCGCCGCGCTCGGGCTGGCGTACAAGCCCGACGTCGACGACCTGCGCGAGAGCCCGGCTATCGAGGTCGCCCGCCTGCTGGCCGAGGGCGGGGCGCGCGTGGCGAGCTTCGAGCCGTTCGCGCTGGCGGCGCGCGTCCCAGGCTGTACCCCGGCAGACTCGCTCGACGCCGCGCTGCGCCAGGCGGAGGCTGTCGTCCTGCTGGTCGATCACCGCGCCTTCGTGGAGCTGGACCCGGTTTCGGTGGCGAAAGCCATGACCGGACGCGTGGCCATCGACACGCGCGGCCGTTGGGACCGCCGGCGCTGGACGGCGGCCGGGTTCGAAGTGCACGTCCTGGGAGCAGGCAAACGCGATGGCTGAGCGGCGTCTGCGGGTGCTGTCGGTCTTCGGCACCCGCCCCGAAGCGGTCAAGATGGCCCCGGTGGTCCTGCGCCTGCGCCAGACGCCCGGCGTTGACTCGCGCGTGTGCGTTACGGCCCAGCACCGCGAGATGCTCGATCAAGTCCTCGCTCTCTTCGACCTGAAGCCGGACCACGATCTCGACCTGATGCGGCCAGACCAGTCGCTGGCGGAGTTGACCGCCTCGGTGTTCCGCGGGCTTGATCCAGTGCTCGAGCAGGAGCAGCCGGACTGGGTGCTGGTGCAGGGTGACACGACGACGGTGATGGCCACCGCGCTCCTGGCCTACTATCACCAGGTGCGCGTCGGGCATGTCGAGGCCGGACTGCGCACCGGCGACAAATGGCGGCCGTTCCCCGAGGAGATCAACCGGCGCGTGGCCAGCGTGGTGGCCGATCTGCACTTCGCGCCCACGGATTGGGCGCGGGCGAACCTGTTGCGCGAGGGGATCCCGGAAGGCCGCGTCGTCGTCACGGGCAACCCGGTCATCGACGCACTGCAGACGATCGTCGCCCAACCGTACGACGAGACCAAGGGGCCGCTGGCCGGTGTGCCGGCCGATCGACGGCTGATCCTCGTCACCGCGCACCGGCGTGAGAGCTTCGGCCGTCCTCTGGAGGACATCTTCTCCGCCGTAAGACGTGTGGCAGAGACGTATGCCTCTCGCGCCGTGATCCTGTACCCGGTGCATCGCAACCCGAATGTGCGCGAGCCGGCGGAGCGCATCCTGGGCGGTCTCCCCAACGTGCGCCTTGTCGATCCGCTCGACTACCGGGACATGGCCCACTGTCTGCAGCGCGCCTTCCTGGTGCTCACCGATTCGGGCGGCCTTCAGGAGGAAGCGCCGGCGCTGGGGACGCCCGTGCTGGTGTTGCGCCAGGTGACCGAGCGACCGGAGGCCCTGCAGGCCGGCACCGCACGCTTGGTGGGGACCGACCCGGATCGCATCGTGGCCGAGGCCTCGCGGCTGATGGACGATCCGCAGGCCCACGCGGCGATGGCCCGGGCGGCCAATCCGTATGGCGATGGGCATGCCGCCGAGCGTATCGTCGCCGCACTGCTTGCTGCCTCCGGCCAGTGACTCCCCTCAAGTGAATGCCTCACGGGCTGTGCCCGCGAGATCCATGGCCCTTGCCCAGGCTCGCCGCGCGGGCGAGAATGGGCGCCGCACCGAATGCGCATCGAACGCCTGTCCACTGGAGTGGAGCGCGCCCTACGTGGGTCTTACCGTCGCATGAGCGCTCGCCGCCTGTGCCTGATCCCCCGCATCTCCGGCGTAGCCGGTCCGGCTGGATTCCAGCGCCGGCTGGCGGACGGACTGGCGCGGCGCGGCATCGGCCTGACCTACGATCTGGCCGATCCGGCCTATGATGCCGTGCTGGTGATCGGCGGAACGCGCCACCTGGCCGGGCTGCTTGAAGCCCGACGCCGTGGTCTCCCTGTCCTGCAACGACTCAACGGCATGAACTGGATCCACCGCCGGCGCCGGACGGGCCTGCGTCACTTCCTGCGCGCAGAACTCAACAACCAGGTGCTGCAGCTTATCCGCAGCCGTCTGGCGACACAGATCGTCTATCAGAGCGAGTTTGCCCGCAGTTGGTGGGAGCGCGTTCACGGCAGCGTGCCGGCGCCCGCCATCGCCGTCCTCAACGGCGTTCCGCTGGATGTCTACAGCCCCCAGGGGTCCGAGTCCCGGCCGGCCGATTGCATCCGCATACTCGTGGTCGAGGCGAACCTATCCAGCGGGTACGAGATCGGGTTGACCTGGGCCCTCGATCTGGCGCGCCGCATGCAGGTGCGCCTGGGAAAGCGCGTCGAACTCGCCGTCGCTGGACGTGTGCGTCCCGTGCTGCGGGAGCATGCCGACCGAATCGCGGGCGCGCCTGTGACCTGGATGGGCATCGTTCCGCCGGAATCGATCCCGGCGCTCGATCGCTCTGCCCATATGCTGTTTGCCTCGGACGTGATGCCCGCTTGCCCGAACGCCGTCGTTGAGGCGCTGGCCTGCGGGTTGCCGGTTGTCTCGTTCGACACCGGAGCGCTCCCCGAGCTGGTCACCCGCCAGGCAGGGCGAATCGTTCCCTATGGCGGTGACGCCTGGCAGCTCCAGCCCCCGGACCTGGCGGCTCTGGCGTCGGCCGCCGCGGAAGTGCTCGACGGCGGCGAAGGGATGCGGCACAGGGCGCGGGCGCGCGCCGAAGCCGGGTTGGGGGTCGAAACGATGCTCGACGGCTATCTGAACGCGCTCGGGTGGACGGGCTAGGGCGCGCATGGCACAACCGTCGCGCTACCCTGGCAAGGTCGGATTGCAGCAACGCGTGCTGCCGGACTACCGTGCCGACTTCATGGAGTCGCTGGCGGCGCGTTGCGATGGCGGCTTGTCTGTCTTCGCAGGAAGCCCGCGTCCACGCGAGGCGATCCACTCGGCCGTCCCCCCGACGAATGCTCGGCTCACCCTGGCAGGCAACCAGAACCTCCTCGGAGGTCCGCTCTTCCTCCTGCGGCAAACTGGCTTGGTCGCGTGGCTGGAACGCACTCAGCCGGAGATCCTCGTCCTGGAGGCCAACCCGCGCTACCTGAGCAACCGCCTTGCCCTGCGCTGGATGCACGAGCGCCGGCGTCCCGTTGTTGGCTGGGGGCTCGGCGCGCCGCCGGCGCGTGGGCTGCGAGGCTGGGTTCGCCGCGGCTGGCTGCGAGGTTTTGACACGTTGATCGCCTACAGCTCTCTCGGGGCGGCGCAGTACCGTGCCCTGGGGTTTCCGGCGGAGCGTGTCTTCGTTGCTCCGAATGCGACGGCGCCGGCGCGCTCGAGCATCCCGGCCAGGGACCCTCTTTCCGGACGAGCCCTCCGTCTGTTCTTCGTCGGTCGGCTGCAGCCGCGCAAGCGGATCGACGTGTTGCTGCAGGCCTGCGCCGGGCTGCAGCCGCGCCCCGAGGTGTTCATCGGGGGCGATGGTCCCGATCGGGCGAGGCTGGAGGCGCGAGCGCAGGAATGGATGCCCGAAGCACACTTCCTGGGCGACCTGCGCGGCGAGGCCCTCGTCTCGGCCTTTGCCCGCGCCGATGTGTTCGTCCTGCCCGGCACCGGGGGGCTCGCCCTGCAACAGGCTCTGGCTGCCGGCCTGCCGATCATCGCCGCTGAAGGCGATGGCACGCCGCAGGACATGGTCACTTCCGGCAACGGTTGGCTGGTTCGCCCGGGTGACCTGGCCGATCTGCGCGCCGCGCTGCAGCACGCGCTCACGCTGGACGAGGGACGGCTGCGCGCCATGGGTGAGGCGTCCTTCCGTCTGGCACGCGAGCGTTTCAACCTGGAGGCCATGACGGACGCGTTCGTCGCCGCGTTGTGCGCCGTCACCCTGCGGAGGCGCTGAATGCGGCTGCTGTACTACGCCGACGGGCGCAGCCCGATCGCCCGGAGCTGGATCGAGCACTTCGTGCAGGCCGGGCATGAGGTGCACTGGGTCTCCAGCTTCGCCGCCGCGGCGATCCCGGGGCTGGCATCCTTCCAGGTTGTGCCGGTGGCGTTCAGCGTGCCTGCATCGAACCGGGCGGCGGCTCCTGCGGTGGGGCGGGCGCGCGGATTGCAGCTGCGGCTCGCCGTACGCCAATGGCTGGGCCCACTCACCGTCGGCTCGGCCGCCTCCAGCCTGCGCCCGATCGTCGAGACCATTCACCCGGACCTGGTGCACGCGCTGCGTATTCCCTTCGAGGGCATGGTGGCAGCCCGCGCCTCGAGCGGGTTCCCATTGCTTGTGTCGGTCTGGGGAAACGACTTCACGCTGCATGCGCAGGCTTCCCCCGGCATGAGCCTGTTGACCGGGCGGACTCTGCACCGGGCGGCCGGGTTGCACGCCGATTGCCGGCGCGACCTTGGACTAGCGTCGCGCTGGGGATTCCCGGAAGGCCGACCGTCGATCGTCCTGCCCGGCAGCGGCGGCATCCGGCCGTCGGTGTTCTTCCCGGCTGGCGAGCGGGACGAAGTGATCTCCGTGCGAATGCGCGCCTTCTTTGGGAGCCTCCCGAACGGGGCACGCTTGGTCGTCAACCCGCGCGGCTTCCGTGCCTACGTGCGCAACGATACGTTCTTCCGGGCGGTCCCGCTTGTCTTGCGGCGCCTAGCGAACGTGGTCTTCGTCTGTCCATCGATGGCCGGGGAGTCCCAGGCCGAGCGCTGGCGCCGCCGGGTGGACCCGGCATCCTCGGTGCGTCTGCTTCCGGCTCTTGACCCCGGGGAGATGGCCACCCTGTTCCGCCGGGCGCAGGTGAGCGTCTCGCCCAGCACACACGACGGCACGCCCAACACGCTGCTCGAGGCGATGGCCTGCGGGTGCTTCCCGATTGCCGGCGACCTGGAGTCGGTGCGCGAGTGGCTGGTACGTGGCGAGACCGGGCTGATCGTCAACCCCGGCGACAACGAGGGGCTGGCGTGGGCGATTATCCGCGCCCTGGAAGACGACCCGCTGCGGCAGTCCGCCGCGCAGCGCAACGTTCAGGTCACCCGGCAGCGGGCCGACTACGCCACCTGCATGCAGCAGGCTGAGGACTTCTACCGCGCGGTGATGCAGGCGGGCCCGGTGCTATAATGCCGCCAGCCCACCAATTTGCAACGGGGATTGCGAAGGTCTCTCGCTCCGTCATGAAGCAAGTTGTTCAAGAAATGCGCTCCGGGGAAACCCGTGTCATGGAAGTCCCGGTGCCAGAGGCTGGGCCCTGCACGGCGCTGGTTCGGACCGCGGCGTCGGTTGTCTCGGCCGGCACGGAACGCATGTTGGTGGAGTTCGCCTCCAAGAGCCTGATCGGCAAGGCGCGCTCGCGTCCGGACCTGGTGCGCCAGACGCTGGACAAGGTGCGGCGTGAGGGTCTGTTGACGACGCTGGAGGCGGTCGAAAACCGCCTCGACCAGCCGCTCCCCCTCGGCTACTCGTCTGCCGGTACGATCGTGGCGGTGGGTGACGGACTGCAGGGTTTCAAGGTCGGCGATCGCGTGGCCTGTGCCGGCGGTGGAAGTGCGGTTCATGCCGAATACGCCGTCGTTCCCCAGAACCTCATGGCCCACGTGCCCGAGGCCGTCGATTTCGATCAGGCGGCCTTCACCACGCTGGGCGCCATCGCGCTGCACGGCCTGCGCCTGGCCGAACCCCAGGTTGGCGAACACGTTGCCGTCATCGGACTCGGACTGCTCGGCCTGCTGGCGGCCGCGCTGAGCAAGGCTTCGGGCTGTGCCGCCTTCGGCGTGGATCTGGACCCCGCCCGCGTCGAGCGGGCGCGGCTGATGGGGTTCCCGGCCGGATTGCGGGCCGACGCCGTTGCACAAGCGGCTTCGATCACCCGAGGCCGCGGCTTCGACGTCGTCCTGGTGTGTGCCGACACGCCGTCAAGCGACCCGGTGGAACTGGCTGGCGCGCTGGCGCGCGATCGCGGCCGGGTGGTCGTCATCGGCAACGTCGGCCTCGAGGTCCCGCGCCGCACGTACTACGAGAAGGAGCTCAGCCTGCGGGTTTCCCGCTCCTACGGCCCCGGGCGCTACGACCCGCTGTACGAGCAGGCCGGGATCGACTACCCGATCGGTTTCGTGCGCTGGACCGAAGGACGCAACCTGCAGGCGTTCCTGGATCTGCTCGCAGGCGGACAGGTTGACGTGCGGCCGCTGATCACCCATCGCTTCCCGATTGAACGCGCCACCGAGGCGTATGAAGTTGTCGCCGGCCGGCGAACGGAGCCCTTCCTGGGAGTTGTGCTGACGTATCCGGATCGGCCGGCCGAGACCCGGTCGCGGCTCGAGCTGCATACCGGGGGCTTGCACCCCGAGGCTGCCGTGCGGCTGGGCGTCCTCGGCGCCGGTAACTTCGCCACCGCCGTGCTCCTCCCGGCATTGAAGGGCGTCGCGGGCGTCGAACGCGTTGGGATCGCCTCGCGTGGGGGCCTGAGCGCGGCCAGCGCCGGCCGGCGGTTCGGGTTCCGCTACGCGGCGGCAAGCGAGCAGGAGATTCTGGCCGACCAGGGCATCAACACGGTCGCCATCCTGACCCGGCATGCCGAGCACGCGCGCCAGGTGCAGGCGGCGCTGCACGCAGGCAAGCACGTGTTCTGCGAGAAACCACTGGCGCTGCGCCGCGAGGATCTGGTTGCGATCGACGCGGCGATCAAGGCCTCCGGCCGTCTTCTCACCGTTGGCTACAACCGTCGCTTTGCCCCGCTGGCGGTCTCGATGCGGGCCTTCCTCAGGGCTAGTGCCGCCCCGCTGGCGATCCACGTTCGCGTGAACGCCGGGCCGCTGCCTGCCAGCCACTGGCTGCACGACCCCGAGCAGGGCGGCGGACGTCTGCTCGGCGAGGCGTGTCACTTCTTCGATTTCCTCATCTACCTCGTCGGTGCGCCCCCGGTGCGCGTGACGGCTGTCGGCCTCCCGAATTCCGGTCCGACGCATGACGAGAACGCCGTCGTGACCCTGGAGTTCCCCGACGGCTCGGTCGGGACGGTCGCCTACCTGGCCTGCGGCGACCGGTCGCTCCCCAAGGAGCGCATCGAGGCATTCGGCGGTGGGCGCGCAGCCGTGCTGGATGATTTCCGCCGTCTCGAGACCTATCAGTCGGGTCGGCGCCAGGTGCAGCGCTCCTGGCTGCGCCAGGACAAGGGCCATCGGGCGGAGTGGGAAGCCTTCGCTTCGGCGATCCGCGCCGGCGGTCCGCCCCCCATCGCGTACGATCAACTCATGGCCGGCAGCCTGACTGCGCTGGCTGCCGTGGAAGCCCTGCGCACGCACACCCCCGTCAGCGTCGGATCCCTCGATCGGATGCAATGAGTCGCCTGCAGGCAACCGTACAGGCTGTGCGCGAGCTGGGGATCGGTGCGCTGGCCCACTACGCGCGCTATCAGCTCAAGCTGCGCAGCGGTTGGGTCCGGGCGCGCACGCCGGTGACCACCTGGGATGAGCAGCCCGTCTCGGCTTGGCTGCGCCCGGGAATGCCCTCCGACCCGGGGGCATACGCCGCGTACCGGAAGGCGCTCACCGCGCCGCGCTTCTTCTTTGACCCGTTTGCCGACCTCTCGAAGATCCTGCGTCGGGTTAGCGGCAGCGGCGTGGCAGTCGCGGTGGCCGAGGCCGACGACCTGCGCGAGGGCTGGTTCCGAGTGTTTGGGCTGCCTGCGGTGCGCTTGGGATTCCCGCCCGACTGGTCGACGCTGGCGCCGCTGTCCGACGATGCGCCTCCCCCGTCGCTCGATCTGACCGACCACTGGACACGAACCCACCTCGACCGGGTGCCCGGGGACATCAAGCTGCTGTGGGAGCCTTCGCGTTTCGGCTGGGTCTTTCCGTTGGTGCGCGCCTACCGCTCATCCGGCAAGGATGCCTACGCCGAGGCGTGCTGGGACCTGATCCTTTCCTGGAGACAGGCCAACAAACCGAACGCCGGCGCGCACTGGGTTTCGGGCCAAGAGGTCGCCCTCCGGCTGATGGCGCTGGTCTTTGCCTTCTACGGACTGGCGCCCTGGCTGCAGCGCAAGGCGACGCGCATCACCCGTCTGGCATCGATGATCCTCGTGCACGCGGCGCGCATCCCGCCCAGCCTCGACTATGCCCGCGCCCAGGGCAACAACCACCTGATGACAGAGGCCGTTGGGCTGTACACGGCTGGCCTGCTGTTTCCCGAGGCAACATCGGCGGATACCTGGCGGCGGCTCGGGCGCGATGCGCTCGTGGACGCCCTGCGATCGCAGGTCTTCGCCGATGGCGGCTACGTGCAGCATTCCACCAACTACCACCGGCTGGCGCTGCAGGCGTGCACATGGGCCGCCAGCCTTGCTGCCTGCAACCAAGATTCGCTCCCGAGAGAATCGCTGGATTCGATCCGGCGTCTGGCCGGCGGACTGGAGTCGCTGGTCGATCCCGCCACGGGTGTGGCGCCCAACTTCGGACCGAATGATGGCGCCTGCATCCTGCCGTTGAGCGGGACGGAGTTCGAGGATTACCGCCCGGCGCTGCAGGCGGCTGCGTGTCTACTCGACGGGCGCTCCCCGTATCCCCCTGGGCCGTGGGACGAGGCCGGCGTGTGGCTTGGGATAGAGACCTGCGGCTCGAAAGCACCTTCTCCGCCTGCATCGGGCGACCTGCCGAACGCGGGGCTGTATGCGCTTGGCACCGGGGAGGCGCGTGCCGTCCTGCGCTGCACGCGCTTCACGTCGCGGCCCGGACATTCTGACCAGCTGCACCTGGATCTGCGCAGCGGCCGGCTGCCGGTGGCGATCGATGCTGGCACGTACCTGTACAACGGGGCGCCGCCATGGGACAACGCCCTGGCGCACGCGGCAGTCCACAACACGGTCATCGTCGATGGGCTCGAACCGATGCAGCGCGCAGGTCGGTTCCTGTGGCTCGACTGGGCACAGGGCCGGGTGCTCGGCCGGTGGCGTACGGCCGACGACCGGGTGGAGGCGATCGCCGCCGAGCACGATGGCTACCGCAGGCTCGGCGTCACGCATCGCCGCACGGTGGTGCGCCTCGAGGCTTCCGCCTGGCTGGTCGTCGACGATCTCCTGGGGGCCGGGGGACACACCGCGCGTCTAGGGTGGCTTCTGGCTGACGGGGCTTGGACGCTGCGCCCCGGACGGCTCGGCTTGCGCTACGGGAGGAAACCTATCGACGTGCTTTTCGCCGCCCCGCAGGCCTGCGCATCCATCTACCGCGCCGGCGAACTCGTCGCCGGTGCCGGCGTGCCCGGCGAGAAGGCCATCAAGGGCTGGGTGGCATGGACGTACGCCGATCGGGAGCCGGCGCTGCGGCTGGAGGTCGAAACATCAGGACGGCTCCCCCTGCGGATGGTGACCTGGTTCGCCTTTGACGGGTTTGACACCGGGGCGATCGACCTGGCGTGGAACGAACCCGGCATCGGACCGGCGGCCTTTGCCCGCGTCGCCCTGCGCGACGGCGTGCTGGACCTCGACCGTGCACATCCTGCTGATCCATCAAGCCTTCGCCGCGCTGGGTGAGCCGGGCGGCACACGCCACCACGAGTTGGCGCGCTGGCTGGTTCGCCGCGGCCACCGAGTCACCGTGCTGGCCGGCCAGGTCTCCTACCTCACGGGAGGCGCAGGACCGCTCGCCCTGAGGGAGTGGACGGATGACGCCGGCGTGCACATCCGCCGCTGCGCCACATACCGTGCCTGGCACCGCTCGTTCTTCCATCGGGTGCTGAGCTTCCTGAGCTTCATGCTGTCGTCCTTCACCGCCGGCCTGCAGGTGCGGGACGTTGATGTCGTGTGGGGCACGACGCCGCCGCTGTTCCAGGGCGCCACGGCCTGGTTTCTGGCGCGCCTCAAGCGGGCGGCATTCGTCTTCGAGGTGCGCGATCTGTGGCCCGCTTTCGCCGTAGCGGTAGGGGTCCTTCGAAACCGCGTGCTGATTGGCCTGGCCGAGGCCCTGGAGCGCTTCCTCTATCGCCGCGCCGACCGCCTGGTGGTCAACTCGCCGGGCTTCATCGATCATGTCCGCGCCCGCGGGGCCAAGCGGGTGGACCTGGTGCCGAACGGCGTCGAAGTGGCCATGTTCGACCCCGATTCAACCGGGGACTCGTTCCGGCGGGCTCACGCGCTGGAGGGGAAGTTCGTCGCCCTGTACGCCGGGGCGCTGGGGCTGTCGAACGATCTGGGCGTCGTGCTCGAGGCGGCGGCGCGGCTGCGAGATGAAGCAGGTGTGGCCATCGTCTTGCTCGGCGACGGCAAGGAACGGCCGGCGCTGGAGCAGCAGGCGCAGGCGCTCGGCCTGCGCAACGTGCGCTTCCTGGCGGCGGTACCCAAGGACGAGATGGGACAGGCGCTGGCTGCTGCCGACGCCGGCATCGCCATCCTCAAGCCGCTGGATCTCTACAAGACGACATACCCCAACAAGGTGTTTGACTACATGGCCGCCGGCCGGCCCGTCATCCTGGCCATTGATGGGGTGATCCGCCAGGTGGTCGAGCAAGCCGACGCCGGCGTGTTCGTCCCGCCAGGCGACCCCGATGCCCTGGCCCGGGCCATTCTCCAACTGGCGCGTGACCGCGCCGCGGCGCGGAGGATGGGGCGCTCCGGGCGTGACTATGTCGCCCAGCACTTCGACCGAGAGACCCTGGCGGACGGGCTCGAGTTGGTCATGCGCCAGGCGGCGGAGAAGCGAGGCCGCCGGTGAGCGCTGCCCACCTCCCGCCGGGCATCCCCGTGCGCAAGCGGGCCTTTGACCTGCTGCTGACGGTCCCCGGGGTGATCCTGATCAGCGTGCCTCTCGCAGTGCTGGCCCTGCTGGTTCGGTGGCGCCTGGGATCCCCCGTGCTTTTCTGCCAGGTCCGGCCTGGTTACCGTGGACGGCCCTTTTCGCTGTACAAGTTCCGCTCGATGACGAATGAGTGTGAACCGGGCGGGGGCTTGCTTCCGGACGCCGAGCGCCTTACCGGCTTGGGGCGCGTGCTGCGCTCGCTCAGCCTCGACGACCTGCCCAACCTGCTCAGCGTGCTGACCGGCGACATGAGCCTGGTCGGCCCTCGCCCTCTGCTCATGGAATATCTCGGCCGTTACACACCCGAGCAGGCACGCCGGCACGAGGTCCTGCCGGGCATCACCGGTTGGGCGCAAGTGAACGGCAGGAACGACTTGACCTGGGAGGACAAGTTCCGCCTGGACGTCTGGTACGTCGACCATTGGTCGCTCTGGCTGGACATCAAGATCCTTGCGCTCACAGCCTGGAAGGTCGTCCGCCGTGAAGGGGTTGCCCAGCTTGGTTTTGCGACCGCCGAGGAATTCAAGGGATCAGGCCAGAGCGGGGGCCCGACATAGAACAAGTGGTCGGAACCGGCACTTGCCGGGAAGCAGGAAGGCAGGTAGTATGCGGGAGCGGGAAACCGCCCGAGACCCTGCACCGCCTGAGGAGGATGGGAATGAAGCCGGAGCTCAACTTCTACGACGTCAAGTCGCGCAGCAAGTTCGCCTCGACCGAGTGGCGCATCGAGGCCAAGACGGCCAAAGGCAAGACTCGATACTTCGCAGTGGCCAAGGTTCCCAATGCCGCGCATGAAGCTTGGCTGATCGTCAAGGAAGAGTTCGCCAAGCAGAACAGCTAGTCCGCCCCGGCCTCCGCATCCTTGCTTCCCGCCGCCCAGACAAGCGGGCGGCGGACTGATTCCTTCCCACGGACTGGCATGAACCCGTGTGACGATCCCCTTGAGCTCTACCGGCGCATGCTCCTCATCCGTACCTTTGAGGAGCGCGTGCTGGAGAGCTTTGCGCGGGGCCTGGTGTTTGGGACGACTCACGCCGCCATCGGCCAGGAGGCGGATCCGGTGGGGGTGCTGTCCTGCACCCGGGCTGGCGACGTGGTCGTCAGCAACCATCGCGGCCACGGGCACTTTCTGGCCTACGGCGGGCCAGTGGACGGGCTGGCGGCCGAGATGATGGGCCGCGCCAGCGGCGTCTGCCGGGGGCGCGGCGGCAGCCAGCACCTGCACTGGAGGGACTTCTATGCCAGCGGCATCCTGGGCGGCACCATTCCGCTGGCCGTGGGGATGGCGCTGGCCGAGAGGGAACGGCGCACCGGCCATGTCGTCGTGGCGTTCCTGGGCGACGGGACTCTGGGCGAGGGCGTGGTGTACGAAAGTCTCAACCTGAGCTCGCTGTGGAAACTGCCGATCGTCCTGGTCGTTGAGAACAATCGCTACGCGCAGACGACGCCGATCGAGCAGCACATGGCCGGCAGCCTGCCGGCGCGGTTCGCCGCGTTTGGCATCCCGGCCATCGAGCGGGACACCACCGACGTCCTCGAGGTGCGCCGGCTGGCGCAGCCATTGATCGACGCCGCTCGCAGTGGCGCAGGACCGCAGGCGCTCATCCTGCACACGTACCGCTTCTCTGCGCACTCGAAGGGGGATGACACGCGAGACCCGGCTGAGGTCGAGAGCTACCGGCGCGCCGACCCGCTGCCTGTGCACGCCGCGCGCCTGGCTGCGCCGGATGTCGAGCGCGTCGAGCGGGAAGTGCAAGCGGCTGTCGACCAAGCCTTCCGGGCGGCCGAAACTGCCGCGCCCGCGGATCCACGTAGCCTGACCCCGGCGCTGGGCAGCGAACGATGACCACGGTGCTCGAGTCCCTGAACCAGGCGTTGCGATCGTGCCTGGCCGACTCGGCGGACGTGCGCCTGCTCGGAGAGGACATTCTCGACCCGTACGGTGGTGCCTTCAAGGTTACCCGCGGGCTGTCGAGCGAGTTCCCCGACCGCGTGATAACCACGCCGGTGTCGGAGGCCGGCATCGTCGGGGTGGGTGTCGGTATGGCCCTGCGCGGCCTGCGCCCGGTGGTTGAGATCATGTTCGGCGATTTCGTGCTGCTGGCGGCGGACCAATTGGTCAACCATGCCGCCAAGCTGCGCTGGATGACCGGCGATGAGGTGCGCGTGCCGCTGGTCGTGCGCACGCCGATGGGCGGCGGACGCGGCTACGGGCCAACCCACTCGCAGTCGCTTGAGAAGCACTTGCTGGGCGCGCCCGGCCTGCGGAGCGTCGCGGCGACGGCGCTGGGGGATGCCGGCATGCTGCTGCGGACGTCGGTCTTGGCGGATGACGATCCGGTCCTGTTCATCGAGCATAAGCTGCTGTACGGCTTGGCGCTCCTGCCCGCGGGTGTTGGTGCCGATTTCGAGGTTCAGGCCTCCGAAGATCGCTATCCGGTCTACCGGGTGCGGGTCGCCGGAGCCCCAGGGCCCAGCGTGACGTTGGCGTCCTACGGCTACCCGGCCGAGCAGGCGCGGCTGGCCCTGAAGGCGCTGGCGTACGAGCACGAGGTCTTCGCCGAGATCGTCGTATACACCCAACTGAGTCCGTTCGACGCCCGACCCCTGCGCGAAAGCCTGGGCCAAACGCATCGCCTGTTGACGGTCGAAGAGGGCACGCGCACGCTGGGCTGGGGGGCGGAGGTGGTTGCTTCGGGACTTGAGGCGCATGGACCGGGCCTGCGCGCCGCACGCATCGCCTCGCTCGACCTGCCCATTCCGGCGGCGCGCACCCTGGAAGCCGCCGTCTTGCCGGGTGTCGAGTCCATCGTCGCCTCGGCGTTGGCCCTGCTGCGCTGAAGCGTGATCCCCGTCTCCACCCGGTGGAAGCGCGCCGACCTTGCTGATACACTTTGCCTGGCGCATGATGGCATGAGCTGATGGGTGAACCGACGATCGTTGTTGTCCCGCTGCTGAACCCGAACGAACCTGAGTCGCGCCTGGCGGCGATCCACGCGCCCGACGGCGCGCGCGTCGGCGCCGGACAACCTCTGGTTACGCTGGAGACGACCAAGTCGTCGGTCGAGGTCGTGGCGGAGGTAACCGGCTACGTGGCCGGGCTGCGCGCCGCGCTCGGCAGCCTGTTGCGCGCGGGTGACCGGCTGTGCTGGCTGGCAGAATCGAACACCTGGCGGCCGCCCGAAGACGTCCGGCCGCCGGCGGAGGCGCCGCTGCCGGAAGGGCTGCGCCTGACCGCACCGGCGCTGGCACTGGCGCGCACGACCGGCGTGGATCTGGCGCGACTGCCGCTGGGACAGGTGATCACCGAAGCGCAGCTGCGCGACATGCTGGCGGGAAAGCCGCAGGACGCGACGCAGGCCGCCGAGCGGCGGATGATCGTCTACGGCGGTGGTGGGCACGGCAAGTCGCTGATCGAGTCCATCCGCGCCACGGGCGAGCACGAGATCGTGGGCATCCTCGACGATGGTCTGCCCAGAGGGACGCAGGTGCTTGGTATGCCGGTGCTTGGGGGGGCCGAGATGCTCTCGGAGATGCTGGCTCAGGGGATCCGCCTGGCGGCGAACGCCGTGGGCGGCATCGGCGATGCGCGCAGCCGGGTCATCGTCTTTCGACGCCTGGTCGAGGCTGGCTTCGCCTGTCCGGCCGTCGTCCATCCGACGGCATTCATCGAGCCGAGTGCCCGGCTTTCGGCCGGCGTGCAGGTGATGCCCCACGCCTACGTCGGCAGCGAGTCCGATGTCGGCTTCGGGGTGATCATCAACACCGCGGCTGTTGTGTCGCACGACTGTCGGCTGGGCGCCTACGCCAACGTCTCGCCAGGGGCGCTCCTGGCCGGCGGCGTGACCGTTGGCGAGGCGGCGCTGGTCGGCATGGGCGTGACCGTCAACCTGGGCGTGACGATCGGCGATGCCGCCCGGGTGGGCAACAGCGCCGTGGTGAAGAAGGATGTCCCGCCCGGTGGCATCGTCCGCGCCGGGGCGGTGTGGCCGGAGAAGCTCGACGAGGCTCGATAATCAGACAACGCCCCCAGCGTTCAGCCTTCGGCCATTGACTCAACGTCGCAGCCCCGGACTGATCGCTGATCGCTTCTCTCCCAGAAAGGACTTCCCGGTGCCCGACGCGTATCTAGTCCCGATGTCCTCGCCCGACCTGTCGCAGGCCGAGCGCGATGCCGTCCAGGCCGTGCTGAACACCCCGAACCTGAGCATCGGCCCGCAGGTGCAGGCCTTCGAGGAGTTTGTCGCAGAGCGCATCGGCGTGCAGCATGCCGTGGCGGTCAACTCCGGTACCTCCGGCTTGCACGCGTGCGTGCGGGCGCTGGGCATCGAGGACGGAGACCGGGTGATCACCACGCCGTTCTCTTTCGTCGCCTCGGCGAATATCCTGCTGTACGAGCGCGCCGTGCCGGTGTTTGTCGACGTGGATCCGGAGACGGGAAACATCGATGCCGACCTGGTAGCTGAGGCGGCGGCAGGGCTGATGAAGGGCGGCCGCGCCGCGGAGCGCTGGCTGCCGCGCCGCGGCGTGCCAGACGCCAGACGGCTGAAGGCGCTCCTGCCGGTCGACGTCTTCGGACAGCCCGCGGATTTTGATGCGCTGACGCCGACGGCGCAGGAGCACGGCCTGCCGATCCTGGAAGACTCGTGCGAGGCGCTGGGCGCGGAGTACAAGGGGCTGCCCGCCGGCCGGTTGGGCGACGTCGGCGTGTTCGGGTTCTATCCCAACAAGCAGATCACAACCGGCGAGGGCGGGCTCGTGGTCACAGACCGGGGGGATGTGGCGGATATGGTGCGGGCGCTGCGCAACCAGGGCCGCGCCCCCGGCGATACATGGCTCGAACACACCTACCTGGGCTACAACTACCGGTTGGACGAGATGAGCGCCGCGCTGGGGTTGGCCCAGATGCGTCGATTCGACGAACTGCTTGGCAAGCGGGAGCGCGTGGCGGAGTGGTACGCCGAAGGGCTGGCGAGCCTGCCGCAAGTGGAAACGCTGCCGATGGCGCCGACGACGACGCGCGTAAGTTGGTTCGTGTACGTCGTCCGGCTGGCGCCCAGCGTTGACCGCGCCGGTGTCATCCGCGCGCTGGACGAGCAAGGCATCCCGGCCCGTCCGTATTTTGCTCCCATCCATCTCCAGAAGTACTTTGTCGACCAGTTTGGCTACCAGCCGGGCGACTTCCCGGTCACCGAGGACCTTGGCCGGCGCAGCCTGGCCCTGCCGTTTTCGGGGGTCATGACCCGCGAGCAGGTTGACCTGGTGTGCGAGCGGCTGGCGGGCGTGCTGGCAGGCTAACCTGGATCGAACGGATGCTACCGCGCAAACACAACGCCCCCGCATCGCGGGGGCGTTTGACCCTCGGGAGGTCGGGCCGTCTCAGCGTCTCTGGTCCCAGTTGAACAAGACCAGGTTCTCACTGCACTTGTCGGACGTGTCGAAGTAGACCCTGTCCGACAGCGGCACGCCAGCCGTGTCCAGGATCTGGATCCACAGCGTCTTGGTACTGGCGATCGGGTGGTCGCTCAGGACGAACTCGTAGCCGCCGGGCCCGTAGGCTGGCGCGCTGCCGGTCAGGCTGGTCAGGTCGAATGGGATGCTGCTGAGTTGGCCGCCGATGCGCACGGCTAGCCCGGTGACGGCTCCGTTCGTCTTGGTGTCGAAGACCTGGCCGGCGACCCCCATCCACTGACAGGCCTTGGTGTTGGCGAAGTTGGTGGTGAACTTAGGGCTGTCCGGCTGCGGCACAACCGCGGCGCCTGACGGCGTGTTGCTGACCGCCGGCGTGACCGTCGGCGTCGGGGTGTTGGTGGGCACCGGCGTCTCGGTCGGCGTGGGCGTGACGGTCTCGGTGATGGTCGGGGTGGCCGTCCAGGTCGGTGGCAGGTAGATCTCCGGCGTATTGGTCGCTGTCGGCGGGCCGAGCGTGGGTGGCAGCGTGGGCGGAGGCGCCAGCTTCACCGGCAGGTACGGGTTGGCGAGTTCAACCAGGTACGGGTTGAGGAAGATGGCCCCAAAGGCCGCACCGGCGCCGATGGTCGCCACAACGACGATCAGCGTCAGCAGGTTGATGAACAGCCCGACAATGCCGGGGCCGCGGGGTTCGTAGTCTTCCATCGGTCTCTCTCCCTGCCCGGCAGGCGAAGGATTGCCGTTCGCCCGCCTAGGGCGGATTCACGATCTCGATCGTCGCCCGGCCGCGCTCTTCAACCAGCCAGTGGTCGACGGCTTCCTGGCGCAGCCGGCGCCATGTGTGCGGGTCCAATGGGTGCTCGCCACGCTCGACGGCCAGGACCAGGTGATAGCCCAGCGCGCTGTGGATGACTGGGCTGAGGTCACCCGGCTGCTGTTCGAAGGCGGCGGCTTCGACTTCCGGCGTGGTCAGCGTCCCTGGAGCGAACCAACCCAGGTCGCCCCCCGCCGGGCGGGTGCTCAGGTCAAGCGAGTACGCCTGCGCCAATTTGGCGAAGTCCGCACCGGCCACGATCTGGGCCCGCAGGTCCTCCGCCAGTGACGCGTCGCCGACCAGCAGGTGACGAGCATGGACTTGCTCGGCCGTCTCCGGCACGGTGTCGGCAATCCTCCCGACGGTCTGAGCCGCCAGGATCTCCTCGCCCAGTGCAGCTTTCAGGCTGTCGAGCGAGTAACCGTTGGCGGCCAGCCAGGCACCCATAGCGTCGGAACCTCCCATTTCGGCGGCCAGCGCCTCGATCTTGGTTCCCACCTGTGCCAGTTCGACGCTGGCGCCGGTGGCCCGGGCGGCTTCAGCCAGCAAGCGTCGGTCGATCAGTCCGTTCAAGACGGACGCCCGGTAGTCCCCCAGCGTTGCAAGGTCGGTGCCAAGCGAGCGCTGGGCGGCCTCGAACCGGGCGAGCTCTTCCTCCAGGTCGGCCAGGCGGATGACCGTCCCGTTCACCCGGGCCGCCACCGGTTCGGGCGTCGGGCTGGGCGTGGGTGGGATCGGCGTCGACGTGGCCGGCACGAAGGGCAGCCCGGCGCAGCCGGCCAGGAACAAGCCCAGGGCTAACGCGGTGAGCCATTGCCGGATACGCATGGGAAGCGATTATAGCCTTGGGCGCTGGGCCTAGCGGTCCGACAAGACGACCAGCACCATCGGGTTGCGGCGGATCTCGCCGAAGAACAGCTTGCCCAGCTCGCGCTCCAGGCGGGCTTGCAGGTCGTTGCCGTTGGCCGAGTTCACCAGCTCCCGAATGCGGGCGCGGGCCGTATCCAGGAGTGAGGCGCCATCCCGCAGGACAACGAAGCCGCGAGTGGTGATCTGCGGCTCACCGCGCAAGCGGCCGGTCTTGGGGTCGATCTGCACATGCACCAGGACGAATCCGTCACGAGCCAGCGCCTCGCGCTCGCGCATGATCTCTGGTCCGACGTCCCCCACGCCGCGCCCGTCGACGAAGACATACCCTCCGGGGATGCGCTCGCCGATGCTCATGCGCCCCTTGTGGAACTCGATCACCGTGCCGTTCTCAACCACGGCGATATTCGACGGCTCGATGCCGGACTCCAGCGCCAGCCGGGCATGCTGCCGCAGATGGCGCAGCTCACCGTGTATGGGGACGAAGTACTTGGGCCGCACGGTCTGCAGCAGCAGGCGCTGCTCCTCCTGGCTGGCGTGACCCGAAACGTGGACCGGGGCGATGGCGTCGTAGATCACGTCCGCCCCGCGCTGCAGCAGACGGTTGATCGTCCGGTGCACCATCTCCTCGTTGCCCGGGATCGGATGCGACGAGAGCACAACTGTGTCGCCGGAGTTGATCTCGAACTGGCGATTGGTTCCCGCCGACAGCCGCCCCAGGATCGACGACGGCTCGCCCTGCGTGCCGGTGCACATCAGCACGACCTTGGAAGGCTTCATGCCCAGGGCCTGATCGATCGGGACGATGCGCTCTTCAGGGATGTCCAGATAGCCCAGGCGGCGGGCGATCTTGCCGTTCTCAATCATGCTGGCGCCGACGAAGGCCATCGAGCGGTCGTAGCGCTCCGCGGCGGCGGCCACCTGTGACATGCGCGAGATCAGCGAGGCGAATGTGCCGATCAGGATGCGGCCGGGGGCCTGGCGGAAGACGTCGTCGAAGGCGGCGTCGATGACGCGCTCCGATGGCGTCCAGCCGCGCTTGTCGGCGTTGGTCGAGTCAGCCAGCAGGGCAAGCACGCCGCGCTGGCCGAGCTCGGTCAGCTTGGCGAAGTCGGTCGGCCAGCCGTCTACCGGCGTCTTGTCGAACTTGAAGTCGCCCGAGTGCACCAGCAGGCCCTGCGGGGTGGTGATCGCCAGCCCGACGCCGTCGGGGATCGAGTGGCAGACGTGGAAGAACTCGAATCCGAACGGGCCAACCTTCAACGTCTCCCCGGCCTGGATCGTGTTCAACGTGGTCTTGATCTGGGAATTGCGGTTGAGCTTGGCTTCCAGCAGGCTGCGCGTCAGCGGCGTGGCGTAGATCGGCGCGGAGATCTCGCCCAGCACGTGGTGGATGGCGCCGGTGTGGTCTTCGTGCCCGTGGGTGACCACAATCGCACGCACCTTGTGCTTCTTGTCGCGCAGGTAGCCGAAGTCGGGGATGATGTAGTCGATCCCGAGCATGTCGTTCTCGGGGAACATGATCCCCGTGTCGATGACGACGATGGAATCACCCGTTTCCAGGGCCATCATGTTCTTGCCGACCTCTCCCAGACCACCGAGAGGGATCACGCGTACAGTAGTGTCAGACATTCAATCGTTCCTCACAGCGTTCTTCACTTCTCGCCCGGGGCGCCATGGGGCAATGCCCCGTCAGCACGTTCGCCGTCCGGGGTGCGCCGCACAGTCGGGAAATGCGCTGGTCAATTCAGGCGGGTAACGTCGGATGCTTCGGGGCCACGGACGGTGTGTTCCAGGAAGAACGCCACACGCTCGCCCTCGTCGAGGAGCGGGGCACCCTGGCCCGTGATGGCGCTGTAGTGGACGAACACCTGCTCGCCGCTTTCAGCGTGGATGTATCCGTAGCCCTTGGATCCGTCAAACCAGCGGACAACGCCCGTAGTGTGCTTGGCCACGCAGGACTGCTCCGAACGGAGAAGGGAAGAGAAAGATGATGGCGCATTCTAACACGCTGCGCGGGGAGGCGTCAATGCGTGTGCGCCCGCGCCGCCGGCTTGACGCTGGTGCGGGCGGCGCGCTATACTCGGCCTTAATCGAACCGAGGGTGGTGGTGGCCTCTCGCCCGGATGCGAAGGCCGCCAACGGGGAAGCCGGTGCCCGCGTGCTGCGGAAGTCCGGCGCTGTCCCGCAACTGTAAGGATCGCTTCGCCGCGTGACCTGTGCGCGGCAGTCCGGTCCAAGCCAGGATACCCGCCACCACCCGGCGCATGGTTCCCCTTCGCGGAAAGGAGGTGGCGCATGCATCAACCCGGGTGGGCCTTCGCTGCCAGCGCATGAGCGGAGGCCTTTCGTTTTCCTGTGCACGGCCCAAGCGAACAGATACTGGAGGACCCTGATGATCCGACGACTCGTTCTCGTGACCGCCATCGCCGGGTGGCTGCTCGCACCGCTGCCCGCCGGGGCACAGGCCCACGCCGATCCGGTGCAGGCGGCTCTTGATTGGCTTCGCGCCCAGCAGCAGCCGGATGGTGGATTCTCGAACGGCTTTGTCCCGGGAAGCGACCCGGGTGCCACCGCCGATGCCGTGCTGGCGATCGTTGCGGCAGGTGGTGATGCTAGGGAGTGGAAGATCAACGGCGCCACGCCTCTCGACGCGCTGCAGACCGCACTCGCCTCCGGCGCGATCGGCGGCGCCGGTGCCTTGGCCAAGGTCGCCCTGGCCGCCGAGGCCGCCCGCCTGGACGTCCGCAGCTTCGGCGGGACCGACCTCACGGCCCGCATCCTCGAAGACTACGCCGCCGAAACAGGCTTGTTCGGCAGCGGGCCGTTTGACAGCGCGCTGGCGATCCAGGCGCTCCGGGCAGCGGGCGTGGAGCTGCCGCAGGGCGCCGTCGATGGACTGCTGGCCACACGATTGGCCGACGGCACCTTCGCCTTCAACGGCGACCTCACACCTGGCACGGGCGACAGCAACACGACCGCGGCGGTCGTTCTGGCGTTGATCGCCGCCGGGGAGCAGCAAGCTACGGCTCCGTCGCTCGACTACTTCCGCGCCGTCCAGAACAACGATGGCGGCTGGACCTACCAGAAGCCGAGCGCTTTCGGGGAAGCGACCGACGCCAACTCTACGGCGCTGGTGATGCAGGCGCTGCTGGCTAGCGGAGAGGATCTCTCGGGCTGGAACGATCCGGCCTCGGCGCTTCGGGCGCTCCAGCAGCCAAGCGGAGCGTTCGCGTTCAACGCCGATGCGCCGGCGGAAAACCTGCTAGCCACGGTCCAGGCCATACCGGCGCTGGCCATGGTCTCCGATGGCATCGCATCCGGCGATGCGTCGACCCCATGGACGGCCATCGGGGTAGGAGCGGCGGTGGTTGCGCTCCTCGCCATCCTGGCGGCGGTCGTCCTCCGGCGGCGCTCCGCCTGAAGGGCTCGAGCCATAGGCACACGCACGCAGCACCCGGTGACCTGGATGGTCTGGGCTGGCAGCGCCGGCGGCATCGCGCTGCTGGTGCGCAACCCGTGGTACCTGCTGCTGATTGCGGCCGCGGCGATGATGATCCGCTGGCGGGCGACCGGTCAGCGGCCATCGGCAGGCATGCTGCGCCTGTTTGCCGGACTGATGGTCTTCCCGACGCTGCTCAACTTCCTGTTCAGCCGAGCCGGCGAGACCGTGCTGCTCGAGTTCCCGGTCCGGTTCATCGGCGGGCCCTACACCCTCGAGGCGCTGCTCTTCGGGGCGGCGGCAGGCCTGCAGCTCGCCAGCTTGCTGCTGGTGATGATGACCTTCAGCCTGCTGCTCAGCCCCACCGACCTGCTGCGCCGCATCCCCGCCGGGCTCGCCCCGGCGGGGATCACCGCCTCGATCGCCATGAACTTCGCCCCGCAGGCGCGCCGCTCGTTTGATGCCGTGCGCGAAGCGCAGCAGGTGCGCGGGCATGCGCCGCGCGGCTTCCGGGACCTGCGCGGCATCGTGACGCCGCTGGTGATCCTCAGCCTCGAGTCGGCCCTGACGGTGGGCGAGGGCCTGGCCACGCGCGGCTGGGGCGACGCCGCGGTTTCAGAGGCAGGTCGACGGATGGCCTGGGCCGGTGTCGGGCTATTCGCGCTGGGTGCGATCGCCTGGTCCTTGGCGCCAACCCGCGGCTGGATCGCCGCGATCCTCGTCGGCGTCGGCGCCACCTTGCTGCTGGCGGTGCTCGCCCGCAGCGGATCGCGCAGCCGCTACCGGCCCGAGGTCTGGAGAAGAAGGGACAGCATCATCGTCGGAGTGACCCTCGGCGTTCTGTCGCTGACGGCTATCCTGGTGGCCCTGGCGCCCTCGCTCCTCGTTTACGAGCCGTATCCGCAGGCCGCCTGGCCGACATTCTCGTGGCCGGTGGCGCTGGCAGTCAGCCTGCTGGCGCTGCCCGCGGTCCTGCCCGGCCATGATTGAGATCGACCGTCTCACCTACACCTATCCCCGAGCGGACCGCCCGGCGCTGTCCGGGATCACATTGCGCGTGCAGGAAGGAGAGACGGTCCTGGTGACCGGTCGGTCCGGCTCCGGCAAGAGCACGCTGCTGGGAGCGGTCAACGGGCTGGTCCCGCATTTCTACGGCGGCCGCTTCTCGGGCCGAGTGGTGGTCGGTGGCCGCAACACGCGAGTGCATCGGGCGCATGACTTGGCCGGGATCGTCGGCACGGCGTTCCAGGAGCCGGCGACGCGCTTCATCACCCGCCAGGTGGCCGACGAACTGGCGTTCGGCCTCGAGGCAGCCGGCCTGTCCGGTGACGAGATCGGCCGCCGTGTGCGGGCGACGATCGAGCGCCTGGATCTTGGGCGCCTCATCGACCGGCCGCTCGATCAACTCTCGGGTGGCGAGCAGCAGCGTGTGGCGGTGGCTGCGGCGCTGGCGCGCGAGCCGCGCGTCCTGGTGTTGGACGAGCCCACTTCCCAGCTGGACACCGAAAGCGCTCAGGGTGTGCTCGACTGGCTGAGCGATCTCTGCCATCAGGACGGGCTGACGACGCTGATCTCCGAGCATCGCCTAGGCCGCCTGCTGCCCGAGGCCGACCGGGTCGCAGCCCTCGGCGAGCGTGGGGAACTGGAGGCCTGGGGTGCGCCGGAGGAAGTCATCCCGCGGCTCGCCTACGGGCCTCCGCTGATCGAGGCCGCCCGGCGGCTTGGGCTTCCGTCGGTGTTGTCGGACGACACCCTCGCTCTGCTGCGCAACCGCCTGCTCGCCTGGGCGCCACGCCCCCTGGAGGCTTCCGGCGCGGAGACCCGCCTTGCATGCCGCGGCGTGGGCTTCGCATTCCCTGCGGGGTTCGAGTTGTGCGATATTGGCCTTGAAGTACGTTCGGGCGAGGCGGTCGCCATCCTGGGAGGGAACGGCTCCGGGAAGACGACGCTGTTGCGCTGCTTGATGGGCCTGCTGACGCACCGGGGCGAGATCGCCGTCGATGGCGCCCCGTTCCATCAGCGCCCCGTTGCCGGCCGGGCACAGGCGATGGCGTACGTGCCCCAATGGCCATCGGCCTTCCTGTTCGCCGACACGGTGCGCGACGAGGTGCTGACCACGCTGCAGTACCATGGGCTCGAGCCGGGTGGAGCCCTCGATCCTGAGGCGATGCTGCGGGCTTTCGGCCTGATGCCGGTGGCGGACCGCTATCCGCGCGACCTGTCGGCCGGCGAGCGACAGCGGACAGCGCTGGCGGCGGTGATGATCGCCGCACCGAAGGTCGTGCTGCTCGACGAGCCGACACTGGGGATGGACTCGGAGTCGCAGGCTCAGCTGGCGCGCCGCATCCGCACGTGGAAGCAGGCCGGGCTGTCGGTGGTGGTGGCGACGCACGATGTCGAGTTCGCCTCCGCCGTCGCCGAACGGGCCATTGTCCTGCACAACGGGCGCATGGCGGCTGAAGGCCCAACGGCGGAGATCCTGTTCGAGCGGCCCGCATTGCAGACGGCGCTGCAGCATTTCACCGGACGGCCCTGGCCGGCGTGTGTGCAGGATCTGACGACGGATGCAGGAGGTGACCATGCCGACGATTGAGCAAGCGCGGGGCTGGTCCCGCGCCCACGACCCCGTGCACGGCATGGACCATGTGCTGCGTGTGCTCGGGTTGGCGGAAAACCTGGCGCGCCAGGTGGGTGCTGACGTCGAGATCGTGCGTGCCGCGGCGCTACTGCACGATGCAGCCGGCGCTCACCCGGAGGAGGGTAAAGCGCGCCACGAGCACGAGCAGGACTCGGCGGCCGTGGCGCGGCGCGTCCTGTCCGACGAAGGCTGGACGGAAGCACGCATCCGCGCCGTGGAGCACTGCATCCGCGCCCACCGCTTTCGGGGCCAGGAGCGCCCCGAAACGCTGGAGGCGAAGGTGCTGTTCGATGCGGACAAACTGGACGTGATGGGCGCGTTCGGTGCGGCGCGCACCATCGGCTACGCCATCCAGGCCGGGATGCCGATCTACGCCGCGCCCAGCCGAGCTTTTCTCGAGAGCGGAGAAGCCGAGTCTGGCGAACCGCACAGCGCCTACCACGAGTACCTGTTCAAGCTGCGGCGCGTGCGCGAGCGGCTGTACACCGAGCCGGCGCGGCGCATGGGCGAGCAGCGGCACCGGATCCTGTGTGCGTTTTTCGATCAACTGGCGGCCGAGGCGGAAGGTCGTGACTGACCCGCGGTCCCGGATGGTATCATTCGGGTCGAGGCAATGCCGGTGACCGACGCAGCGCGCCCGCTCATCCTGCTGACCAACGACGACGGCATCCGCTCGCCCGGGCTGTGGGCGGCGGCCGAGGCGCTTTCAGCCGTCGGCTACGTCACGGTGGCTGCGCCGCGCGAGCAGTCCACCGGGACCGGACGCAGCATGCCGATCACGTCCGACGGCGCCATCCACGAAGAGCAGGTGACGGTCGGCGGCAAGACGTGGAAGGTGTATGCCGTCGGCGGGACGCCGGCCCAGGCTGTGCAGCACGCCATCTTCGAGCTGACGCCGCGCAAACCCGACCTGATCGTCGCCGGAATCAACTACGGGGAGAACCTGACCACGGGGATCTCGATCTCCGGGACGGTCGGAGCGGCGCTGGAGGGAGCGGCGTTCGGCATCCCATCCCTGGCAGTCTCGCAGGAGACCGACAGCAGCTACTTCCTGTCCTACTCGGACGCTATCGACTTCCGCGTGGCGGCCCACTTCACCGCCTACTTCGCCCGTCTGTGGCTCGCGTGGGACGGTATGCCCGATGTGGACGTGCTCGACATCAACGTCCCCCTGGGCGCCACGCCGCAGACGCCGTGGCGGATCACCCGCCTGTCGCACCGCACGTACTACGTCCCCATCGCTCCCACGCGCGAACGGCTCGACCAGCCCGGACGGGTGAGCTACCAGGTGCGCATGCCTGAAACCCTGGAAGAGGACTCCGATGTGCACGCCCTGCGCATCGACCGGGTGGTCTCGGTGACGCCGCTCAGCCTCGATCTGACCTCACGTGTGGATCCTCAGGACCTGACCCTGCGCCTGCAGCGCTTGCCTGGCGGGCGCTAGCCTTCCGCCGCCGTCGACCCATCTCCAGCCATCGGGCTACGCGCCGGGATCGCTGAGCAGCGCCAGCATGGCGGGGTGCAGCTGCGGGTTGGCGGCCACGATGGAGGTGGGCGGCTCGAGCGGGTCGGGTTGACCATCGGCGCGCGTCACCCGGCCACCAGCTTCCTCGACCAAGACTGTCCCGGCGGCGATATCCCATGCCTCCACGGCGAACTCCCAGAAGCCGTCAAACCGGCCCGCGGCAACGTAGGCCAGATCCAGGCACGCCGATCCCAGGCGGCGGACGCCCAGGGAGCGCATGGCGAACGCAGCGTAGTGGCCCAGGTTGTTGTTGGGCGTCGAGCGGATGTCGTACGGGAAGCCGGTGACCAGCAGGCTGTGGTCGAGGTGCTCGACGGTGGAGACGTGCATGCGCGTACCGTTGAGCCAGGCGCCCTCGCCGGCGGCGGCGTGGTAGAGCTCGTCGCGCATCGGATCGTAGATCACGCCCAGCAGCGGACGATCGGCCACCCCATAGGCGATCGAGACGGCGAAGATCGGAATGTTGTGGGCGAAGTTCACCGTACCATCGAGCGGATCGACGGTCCAACGACCGGGTGCGGTCCCGCTGGCGCCCCCTTCCTCGCCCAGGATGGAGTCCTCAGGGAAGGCCGAGTGAATGGCGTCGCGGATCAGAGACTCGGAACGCAGGTCGTACTCCGTCACCGGGTCGATGGGGCCCTTGTAGTGCACGGCTCCAACGCGGCCGTAGCCGTCACGCAGCAGCGCGCCGGCGCGGCGCGCCAGATCGAGAGCCAGTTCCAGACGGGATGGATCGGACACGCGGACGACTCCTGTGCCAGGCAGGCGAAGCCGCACTCGAACGTGCGGCGGTTGGATTCTACCCCAGCCGGCGGGGCTAGCGGGTCCAGACGGAGACGGTCTCGATGTGAAACGTCTGGGGGAAGAGGTCGATGGGTGTGACCTGCTCCAGGTGGTAGCCAGCGGTAGCCAACTGGCGGCCGTCGCGTGCCAGCGTCGATGGATCACAGGAGACGTAGACCAGGCGAGGCGGCGCGTGCTCGACAAGCGCCGCAACGATCGGGCGCCCGAGGCCGGCCCGCGGCGGGTCGACGACGACAGCGTCCGGATGGGCGGGCAGCGAGGCGAGAACTTGCTCCACGCCGGACTGGTACAGGTCGACCGCGTCGAACTCCTCGAGGTTGACGGTGAAATCGTCGCATGCCGAGGCGGAGTGCTCGACGGCCAGCACTCGGACGCCGCGTTCGGCCAGGAAGGCGCTGAACAGCCCGACGCCGGCGTACAGGTCGAAGACCGTCTGGCCCGGAGCGGGTTGCAGGCCGCGCAGGACCAGGTCGACCAGGATCGGGGTAAGGGCCGCGTGGGTCTGGAAGAAGGAAGCGGCCTGGACGCGAAAGAGCCGGCCGCGTACATCGTGGATCAGCGCCGACTGCCCGGCCAGGACATGGGCGCCGAGTGGGCTGAGCCATACGGCCGAGGCGCGCAGGTCAAGCTCGAGCTCCACCTCCGGCTCGTCGGCACCGTGGAAGACGATCAGCGTCTCGTCGCCGGCACAGCGCAGCGCTACGCGCTCCAGCCCGGGTAGCGGGTCGAGGTGGAGCGCAGGCCACACGGCACCGATGGCCTCGGTGGGCAGGTGACATTCCTCCAGGGCGACGACCTCATTCGACCGGGCGGCCTGAAAGCCGAGACGGCCGTCGGGGGTCAGGCTGAACTGCACGTGATTGCGCGTGTTCCAGCCCGAGGGCGAGGCGATCGTCTCGGCGACCGGAGGGTTGGTGAAGCCTCCCAGGCGTTCGAGCTGAGCGCAGACGATAGCTCTCTTGGCCGGTGGTTGGGCAGCGGCGTCGAGGTGCTGGTAGTGGCATCCACCGCAGGCGCCGAAGTGCCGGCAGCGCGGCACGACGCGGTCGGGCGAGGGCTCGAAGACCTCGACCAGCCTCGCCCGACACCAGCTGGCGTGGGCCTCCACAACCTCGACCGCCACGTGCTCGCCGGGCAGGGCGAAAGGCACGAAGACCATCCGGCCAGCCGCATCGCGCCCGAAGGCATCCCCGCCGTACGCCAGGCCCTCGAGGCGCAGATCGATGCGTTCTACGCCTGAGGTGTCCGCAGACGTGTTGGCCATCGGGCGTGCCTCCCGGGAAAGGCCGAGCATCGGGGCACGGCCAGTTGCCCACGCATTCTAGCAGGCCATGAACCTGGGAGCGGGCAATGCTCAATCCGCCGCCGACCTTCCTTCGACGCGATTCAACAGAACCTCAATAATATCAATATCCATATTGACTTACCTGAGATCTCATGCAAGAATGGGGGCCGAAGACCGCGCGTGGGTTGAAGGCTCCGTCCGTTGGGGACGGGGCTTGGAGGTGCCGAGTGAACAACCTGCTGACCAGCTGCCCGGTGTGCGGGGAGGCGCTGGCGGTGACGCGCCTGCACTGCCGCAACTGCGACACAACCATCGATGGGCATTTCGATGCCGGACGCCTGGGGCGATTGACGGCCGAGCAGGTGGTGTTTGTCGAGACTTTCGTGCGCTGTGAGGGCAAGCTCATCCGGATGGAACGCGAGGTCGGGTTGTCCTACCCCACGGTGCGTGCCCGGCTGAACGAGGTCATCCGGCAGATGGGGTTCCTGGTCGGGGCCGAGACGGCGCCGGCGAGTGACGACGAGCGGCACCGTATCCTGGACGAATTGGCCAGCGGTAAGATCACATCCGAGGAGGCGATGCGCGCCCTCGAGGGCGGCTAGCCAGCGGCGGGGCGGGAGGACGGCAAACATGGAGACGATCACGCTCGAGGTTGGAGATGCGCCGCGCGTGCGCGTGCGGTCGGTGGGCAGCGACCTGCGCATCGTCGGCCGCAGCGGCGGTGGGCTGGAGGCACAGTCACCCTCGCGAGGGGACCTGACCGTCACGCGCGAAGCCGAGGCGGTGGTCGTCGCCTCGCGGGTTGGGTGTCTGCTGTTCCTGCCGGCCGGCGCGGTCGTGGAGGTTGGCGCGGTCGGCGGCGACGCGCGCCTGAGCGGCATGTCCGGCGCGGCGAGCCTCGAGACCGTGGGCGGCGATCTCAACCTGCGCGGCATGGGCGCCGTACGCCTGGGCCGCGTGGCGGGAGACGTGCGTCTGGTGCAGGCCGGAGGGCCGCTCTCGGCCGAGTGGATCGGCGGCGACGCGCACGTCGAGAACCTGCAGGCCGAGCTCGAGATCGGCGTCGTGGAGGGCTCGCTGTTTCTGCGACACCAGCGCGGCGCTGTGCGGGTAAAAGCCCATGGCGATGTCCATGCCGAGTTGGAACTGCCCGCGGGCTCGCGCTCGCGCCTGCAGACTTCCGGCGATCTGATCTGCCGGCTGCCGCCGGACGCTTCGGTATCGATCGAGTATCGGTCCGGCGGCGACGCACGCGTGGCGCTACCGGTGCAGTCGCGCCCGACGACGACGTCCGGCACCGCGACTCTCGGAGCGGGGGAGGCGAACTTGGAACTGGACTCGGGCGGCGACCTGCGCCTCGAGTTGATGGGGGGCGCGGCCTCCGGGTTGAACGAGGAGTGGCGGCAGGACCTTGAGGCGCGTATCGAGGCGGAGGTAGAAGCCGCCCTGAGCGACATCGACCGCAGCCAGCGGCTGCCCGGGATCATGCGCGCCGACATCGCCGAGCGTATCCGGTCGTCGATGGCCCGCGCACGTCGCGGGGCGCATCGGCTGGGGCGTGCCGCCGACGCCGGCCGGATGCACCCGGTTGGGGTGTCGGTCGGGAATCCGGCCGGGGGCGCCGCAGCGGAGATCGGCAACGAGGAGCGCCTGGCGATCCTGCGCATGGTCGAGAGCGGCACGTTGACCGTCGAGCAGGCCGAGCAGCTGTTCCGCGCCATGGACGGCAGCGCGTGACTGCCGCGGCGCTGGCTCGGCCGCACGCGGCGGCGCGCGGGTTGCGCCGCACCGAACCCCATCGGGACATGGCCGGTGTGGCGCGCGTGGTGCAGATCGCCTTCGCCGGGCAGCTGGACGCTGCCGGTCAGCGAATGCTGCGCGATATGCGACTGCTCGGCGCCGCAGGCTGGTTGGGATGGGCGCTGGGACGGCTGCTCCTGCCCCCCGGCGCATCCCCGGATGGGTTTGTGTGGCTCGAGGCGGGCCAGATCGTGGGCAACGTCAGCCTGCTGTCCGTCGAGGGCGCGCCGCGGCGCTGGGTGATGGCCAATATGGCGGTGCATCCGGATCACCGCCGGCGAGGCATCGGGCGTGCGCTGGTTCAGGCGGCGCTCGAACTGGCCGCGCAGCGGCGGAGTGAGATCGTTGTCCTGCAGGTCGACCGCGCCAACCAGAGCGCCCGAGAGCTGTACCGGTCGTTGGGCTTCCGGGTCACGTCGACGCGCACGACCTGGGTGCGGCCGCGCGGGCTGCCCAGGCCACGCCCGATCGCGCTGACCGGGCTGCGCCCCCGGGCGTTTGCGGAGTGGAGAGAGGAATGGGACCTCGGACGACGGCTGCATCCGGACGGTTTCTGGTGGCCGTTCCCGCCCGATGAGCGGCTGTTCCGCGGCAGCGGCGTGCCGGCGGCGGTGGGCATGGACTGGACACGCCACTGGGTGTGGAAACCTGAGGCCGAGATGCAGGCGTCGCTCTCTGCCCACGCGCGCCTGATGAGCGGCTATCGCTTCTTGCTGCTGGTCGATCCGGCGCATAGGGGGACCGTGGAGAAGGCCGTGCTGTCGCGGGCGCTGGCGGACCTGCCGGAGGGATCCGGAGGAATGCTGGAGTACGCCGCCGGCGACGCGGAACCGGATCTGTGGGAGCTCGGCTTCCGTCCGGACCGGACGCTGACATGGATGGTGCTCGAGCTCGCGATGCAGCACGGGTTGCAGCCCGGCGATAAACCGGGATGAGGTCATAGACCACTGCCGCTAAAGCGGCGTGGCTTGTCCCTGGCGCTGCGCGGTAGTCTGCGCATCCGAGACGTATGGCCGTATGACGGCGGCCCGACCGAGAACACGAATGTTCAAGGCCGCGATGTGGTCTGCCAGTCCAGAGA
>Ga0315274_10000802_pt1 | contig 48805 bp, 41 predicted proteins | sample YL17G02_20_MG_FD_203700 | JGI IMG/M metagenome (GOLD analysis project Ga0315274, IMG submission 203700) | Sediment microbial communities from Yellowstone Lake, YNP, Wyoming, USA - YL17G02_20 | ecosystem: Environmental > Aquatic > Freshwater > Lake > Sediment | place: USA: Wyoming | collected... | reverse complement strand
CAATCGTGTTGATCTTGTGCATCCTGTCTGATACCTCCCGGGAACCACCATGCGTCACAATACTTACGAATGCCTGTACCAAGACTCTTTCTCGAGCGATAGACTCTGGCGGACCCGCGTACGCAGCCTCTCCGCCGTCGAGAGGGCGGCGGCCGATTCTTCGGCGCCGGCAATCCACTCACGGGTGAGGGGCTTCATACAGGACGCGCCCTTTCTCGCAGATCTCCCGCAGGAACCACTCGTCCATGGACAGGCGTCGATCGAGCTCCTCACGGGAACGAACGAGCAGATCGATAGGGAAGTCTGGCCGCAAACGCTCCGTGATCTCCGCCGCTCTGCGCCAGCCCTTCCCCTCGTGCGGCATGACGACGAGCAGATCCACGTCCGAATCTCCCGAAGCATCGCCGCAAGCATGAGACCCAAAGAGGACAATCCGCTCCGGTCGGAACTCTTCCGCGATCTTGCGCGCGTACTCCCGGATCTGAGCGATTGGAACCATCCGTCCGGGCGCTCCTTACAAATGGCGCGACTCGCCCCGCGCTTACTCCCGCGCCTATTCCGACACCCTCTGCATCAGCGCATCCGCCCCCTTGCGGCCGCTCAGCGCCGCCTGCTCGACGCCGTCGCCGACGCGGTAGTCGCCGACGAACTCGGCAAGCGTGTTTTCGATGGCTGCGGGATATTCCTCGTGCGAAACGACCTGGTCCGGGTCTTTCAGCCGGGCGATCTCCCAGCGTTTCGCGCGCGCCCACCGCCACTCCTCGGGCAGCTGGGGCACGACGGCCCGCGCTTCCTCGTAGACGCGCTTCAGGGCGCGCTCTTCGTCCATCTCCAGATAGCGCTCGCTCGCCTTGGGCGTGGCGTGAATGATGAGGGAAGACCAGTTCTCCACGCCGCGCCCCCGGCATTTCCGGTCCTCAAAGGCGATCCACGCGAGGGTGGAATCGGCCGTCTGCGGCGGGTACAAACCGTAGAACGGCTCGGGCAGTTCCACCTTCTCCAGGGCGGCGATGAAGGTGAAGCAACGCGTGTAGCGCACCCGGGAGGCTCTCTCGGCGAACGCCGGATTGAGAAGAGGACGGATCGGCTCGGCGATGCGCATCGCCTCCGGCGCCGGGCACGCGACGACCACGCCGTCGAAGAGAGTCTCGGCCCTGCGCAACGGCGGTTCAGTCGACACGGCGAACTTCCCCAGCTCCTCGCTCCAGTCGATCCGGTTAACGTGCATGGAGTTGAAGCCCAGAAGGTGCAGCCGCAGGGCCTCGGGCAGCATGAGGAGCCCCCCCGGGAAGACGGCGCGGTCGGGGTCCACCGCCTGCGTCGGCGTTTCGCGGAAGGAGCCGTCCTCGTTCACTGTGAAGATAGGAGCGTCGATGGAGGTCAGTTCGCCCTGCAGTCCGCAGTCGAGCATCAGCTCGCGGAGCGTGGGCGACTGGCGCGAGAGGAACCGCTCGCCGTGATCGACGACGAGGCCCGCCTTGCGGCGCGAGTTCATTCTCCCCCCCGGCTTGTAGTTGCGCTCGAAAACAACGACCCGCTGCCCTGCCCGCCGCAGCCGCCAAGCAGCGGAGAGACCCGCGATGCCTGCTCCAATGACCGCAATGTCCATGGCTGTAACTCGTTGCCGTCCCGCTCGACCGGCCTCTTCCGGGCGCGAGGCCGCGGACGCCGCCTCCGACGTCCTCTGCGCCGCAAGAGCGCCTGTCCGCCAGGCGGATCAGAGCGCGCCAGGCCGATTGGGGCCCGCCGAAGCCGATCAACGCGCGTCGGAAGGATCGGGTTTGACGCGCGACGGCACGAAGGGCAATCGCACGACTTCCGCCGCCAGAGCGCGACTGCGCGATTCGATCTCCAGGACCGTCCCCGGAGCGCTCTGTTCGATGCCCACGTAACCCAGCGCTATCCCCTGCCGGCGAGTCGGCGAAAAGGTGCCGCTTGTGACGACGCCGACTTCTTTCCCTCCCTGCCGCACTCTCTGCCCCGCCCGCGGGACCCCCCGGGTTCTGAGGGCGAGCCCCACCAGCTTCCGCGTCACCCCGCGCGCCTTCTGCTCGCGCAGCGCGCGGGCGCCGATGAAGTCCCGGTCCTCCCCCAAGCTCACCGTCCAGCCGAGGCCGGCCTCGAGAGGCGTGTGCTGCTCGTCCAGATCCTGTCCGCAGAGGCCGTAGCCCATTTCGAGTCGTAGTGTGTCGCGCGCCCCCAGGCCGACCGGTTGGCCGCCGCCGTCGCGCAACGCTCCCCACAGCGTCTCGACCTCGTCCGGGCGGCAGAGAATCTCGAACCCCTGCTCGCCGGTGTAGCCGCTGCGGGACAGGAGCATTTGCTTTCCCAGAACGATCATCCAGGCCGACTCGAAGAAGCGAAACGGGCGCAACGGACCTTCGACCAGCGGCTCAAGCGCCGAGGGCGACTCCGGGCCCTGGATCGAAAGCATGGCGTAGTCCGCGCCGTGGTTCTCGATCCTGCATCCGGGGAACTTCCCCGCGTGGCGCTGGATCCATTCCCAGTCCTTGGCCGCGGTGGCGCCGTTGACGACGGCCAGGTACGATTCCGGCCCAAGACGCGTCACGATGAGGTCGTCGAGGACTCCGCCGTCCTCGCGACAGAGCATCGAGTAGAGCATCCCGCCGTCCTCGAGCCGCGCCACGTCGTTCGGCAGAAGGCATCGCAGAAAGGCCTCCGCTTCGGGACCCGCAAAAGAGATCTGCCCCATGTGACTCACGTCGAAGAGCCCCGCGCGCCGCCGCACGGCCTCGTGCTCGACCAGGATGCCGCGGTACTCGATCGGCATTTCCCATCCGCCGAAGGCGATCATCTTCGCCCCCGACGCCACGTGGGTCTCGTAGAGGGGCGTGCGTTTCAGACCCGACGCGGCCGGCTCGACCATTCTCCGCCGCAGGGCCCAGAACCGGGTGGGCCGCTCGGGGTAGCGCACGCCGTCGCGCCGCCGCCGGCAGTCCTCGACGAACGCCCGGAAAAGGCGCAGACGATGATCGTCGTCCTTTTCGCGCTCGGGATGCCATTGCACGCCGAACAGAAGGACGCGTCTGTCGGTCGCTTCCACGCCTTCGACGACGCCGTCCTCGGTCCGCGCCACGATGCGAAGGCCTTGTCCCAGGCGGCCCGGATCCGCCCCTTGGTGATGCGAGGAGTTCGTTCGGATCTGCACCGCCTCGAAGATCCGCGCGAGGATCGACTTCTCTTCAATGCGGACCTCGTGCGAGTTCATCTCCCCCGAGGGGAGTTTCCTGTGCGCTTCGGCCGTGGGGAGATGCTGAATGAGTTTCCCCCCCGTTGCGATCCAGATCAGCTGCAGGCCGCCGCAGATCGCGAACACCGGCACGCGGCTCTCGAGCGCCATGCGCGCAAGAGCGATGTCCGCGGCGCTCCGTCGCGCGTGGCAAAGCTCGGTCTCCGGCGCCAACCCCTCGCCGTAGAGCTCGGGGGGATAGTCGCTCGCGCCCGTGAGCACCAGGCCGTCCACGCGCTCGAGACACTGACGGAGGACCTCTTCGTCCGCGACGCACGGAAAAAGGAGCGGCGCGCCCCCGGCCTCGTAGACGCCGTCGACGTAAGGCGAGCGCACCCGGTGGATCCCCTCTCCGTCCGATTCGACGAAGTCAACGTTGAGGCCGATGACGGGGCGCTTTGCGGAGTTCATCCTTGGTCTCCAACCAGTGCGTGAGGTCGAGGGGAGGGGGCCGCGGCGCACTCTTCCGCAAAGCCGTCAGGCGCCGCGCGTGGGCGTCCCGCATCGCCGGACGCCGCTCCGGCGCGCGGGCCGTTGCGCGCAAACCTCCGCGCGGAAGACTCGGCCTGCGCCCAAGCCCCGACCTATAGTCCAGAAAGTCAGCCCATTTGTCAATGCGACTTCCCGCGGCTTCCCGCGACTTGCCGCGGAGACGGGTCTCTGGGAAGCCCGCGAGATCCGCGAGATCCGCGTGATCCGCGCAATCCGCGGACCAAGTGGCGTCGCGCTTTCCGGCCGCGGCGGGGGAGGGGAATGGACATCGGCAAGGAGATTGCGGCCTCGCCGCCCTCGGCGGGGCGAGAAAACGTGGCAAGCGCGGCGGAGAGTCCCTGCGCCGGAAGAACAGCAGGGCAAGGCGCTGCGATTGGGGACGCGAGGCGCCCCGTTCTGGCGGGAATCCCTGGCTCAGGGACCCGCGGCGGGAAGCGTGACGACCAGGACCAGGCTCTGACGCAGGTTCGTGAGCCCCAAGACGGACGGCTTTCCCTCTTCGAGGAAGAGCGTGTTCTCCAGCAAGACCTTCCCGGATCGCGCAACGCCCTTCTCCTGGCCCGTATCGGCGCTCGCGGGCGCTTCGGCTTTGCCCGCGCCTTCCTCGACGGGCCGAGCCGCGAGCGCCGGGAGCGCTGCGGTCGCATCGCCGGCTTCGACCAGGCGCGCTTTGACAATGACGTAAGGCTCGCGCACGTCCGCGAAATCGACCTCGAAGCGGTACTGCGGCGTCAGCGCAAGCGTCGCGCGGCCCAACTCGCCCCGCTCGCCCACGAGGGTCAACACGCCGCGGCCGAGCTCGCTCAACGCCGCGATCTCGAAGAGGTCGAGGTCTTTCTTCGTGATTCCGTAGCGTTTCGCCGTTTCCGCGCCGGTCGCGCTGGCCTTCGCCTCTTCCCCCTTGTTCGCGCCCGCTTCGGGAGAAGGCGGGTCGGGGAGAATCGTGGCCACCACCTCCCCGCCCTTGACGGGCGCGTTCAGGTAGGCGGCGACGGAGCTCACGGTCCCGTCAAAGGGGGCCCGAAGGTCGACCCATTTCTCGTACTCGCGAGCGCGGGCGAGCGCCTCTTCGGCGGCTTTGAGATCCGCTACCCTCATTCGGAGCTCCGCCTCTTCCTGCTCAAGGTCGCTCTGCGAGCCCTTGCCCGCCTGAACGAGTTGCGCCGTAGTTTTGACGACCCTCTTCGACTGCTCCACGGAAAGCGCTGTCATCTTGATGTTTTCCTCCGCCCTTACCACCCGCGCAGGGGCCCTGTCCGGCAGGACGTGCGCGATAGGGTCCCCCTTCTTCACCCTCGACCCGACTCGGACCGAGACGCTGTCGATGATGCCCTTGTAGCGGAAGCTCAGTTTGATCGGCTCAGGCGTTGCGGCGGCCCGGCCCCCCTTCTCTCCCTCGAGCAGCGCCGCCTCGATCCGATAGCGTTCGACGGGGCCTTTCGGCTTGCCCGTCGCGGCGAGGACGCCGTCCCAGCGCCCGAGCGCCTCCCGGATTCTCTCGTGAGTCTTCGGGATGGCGGTGACGATGAGAGCGTTGCTCTTGGCGTCGGCGACGGCGGTCTCGCGCAGCGTGCGCAGGGGCGGCGTCGGCCATGATGGCGGGGCCCCGCGCCATTCCTTCCAGCCGGTTGCCACGATCGTCTTCTCGACCTGAATGGCGAAGTAGCCTTCCTCCCCGTTGAACAGGAGCGGGACGCAGCGGCCGTCGGGTTCCTGGCGCTGTTGATCCCAGCAGACCAGGTAGTGCGTGTCGAGCTGGCCCTCGACGAGTTCCTTCGCCGTCTGCGCGCTGATGTGGGTGAGGGGATAGACGCGCGTCTCGCCGCGATATTCCTTCTCAAAGAGTTCGAGGAACCGCTTCTTCTCCTCGGCCTCTTCCTTTGAGAAACGCTCCCAGGCGGCGTTCTCCCGCGTCTCCTTCACCTTCTCGGCGAGCGTCTTGTCGTAGTCTTTCGCCCACACGCGCAGGTGCGTCGCGTCGCGCCACTCGAGAGCCAGCGTGCGCTGTTGGGGGACGTATGCGCCATATCGGGAACCGAAAATGCCCTCCAAGACATCGCTCACCAACCCGCCCTGAACCCCCCCGCTGTTGGAGAACTCCCCTTCCTTCGCGAAGGTTACTGACTGGGGTTCCCCCGCAGGGAACTCAACCCATTCCACCTCGAAACCGTAGTCCCTTGCGAATCGCTCCAGGAAGCGGGCAAACGATTCGTTCAGGTTGACAGTGAGCGCAGGACACCACGCGTCCCTTCCCCGGACCGTCAAGTCCGCGTCGGCGCTCACGCCAGCCAGGACGGTTCGGGTCTCGGGGTAGACGCGCACAATCGAGACGAGAAACCGGCCCAGTCGCCTCATCGCGCCCGGAGCGGCCGGAAGGGCGACCTCCTCGCTCGTCTGAGCGTTTGCCGCCGCGATCTGGAGGAACTCCGATCCGTCGGGATACCTCACCGGCTTTTCCGAAAGGGAAAGGTTCCATTCGTTTAGTTGGACTGGACAGACGGAAGAGAGATACACCACGGCGGCGCTGGGCTGGGGTCTGGCGTCGAACTCTCTGCGCGCCGGCATGGCGGCGGTCGCCGTAATGGTGAGATGGGCGTCGACGCCGAGTTTCTTTCCCTTGCCCTGCACATAGAAGAGAATGCCGTCAAGGTAGGCTTCGTATGTCCCGGCGCCCGATCCCGATGATACGGCGCTCCGGTTCGGGTATGAAACTTGGACGGTCCATTTGAGAAGCTGCCCGGCCTCATCTACCAGGAGAGGCGCGTCCACGTTCTCGATCTTGGCCTTCGGTCCCACGAAACTGACACGCCCCAGCGGTTTGGACAGGCGCTCTGTAGTGGGGATGTCATCCGGCGAGACTTCCCACGTCACCTTCACCCCCTTGTACTCGAAGGACTCGCCGGGAAAGAGGGTGATCTTTTCCCCTTTTTCGTCCGCGACGGCCGAAGCGGCCGCCAGATGAAGAAGAAAAGCGCCGACGAGCAGGATGCCGAGGTTTCTCATGACGAGACTCCTTTCCGATGCGTTCGGAGTTCAATCTTCACATTGCCTTCTTCCATGCGTTGGCCGAGGGCCCGGACGTCGCGGTCCTCCACGCGAGATTCGTTCGATCCGTCTCATCCGTGTTCTATTCCCTCCCATCCGTGTTCTATCTCTTCCGGCGGAATGGAACACGGATGACGCCGATTGCGCGGATCAGACGGATGGGGCTCTGGCGTCGCTTCGGTTATCCCCCCGCGAGCGGCGAACCGGCCAAACGGAACTTCCCGTCCACGACCCAGACGGCGCGCGCCCCCGAGCCTTGGAGCGTGGTCTCGATGATGACGCGGCCGTTCTGCGTCTCGACGTAGCGCCGCGGTTCCGGCTCGCCCGGGACCTGAGACACGGTCTCCCCGGGCGCCGTGAGAGTCCGCTCGCCCCCCGGACCCAAGCGTTCGGCGCGGGGCGCGAGAGCGCCGACCAGCACGCCCGCAAAGAAAAGGGCTGCCGCGGCCAAAGCGCGGGCGGTCGCGGGGCGCAACGGCGCGACCGTCGCCCAGGAACGCCCGGATCGGCCTTCACTGGCTCGGCCCGCGCCCGGAACCGCCGGGATCTCGAGATCGGCCGCCCGCTCGGCGCCGGGAGGGTCGGCGCGCAGCCAATCGCGCGCTTCCGCGAGCGCCTGGCGCCAGGTCTCGACCTCCCGCGCCAGCGCCGCGTCGTCGCGCAGGCGCCGTTCGAACTCCGCCGCCTCCTTCTCGGGCATCGTGCCGCTCAGGAATGCGGCGATCCGCTCTTGCTCTTCCCTTTGCATCCTCAAGTCTCCGTTCTCGACAATCCGCGCGGTCTTCGGCAGCCGGCGCCTCGGCCGTCGGGAACCGCTCCCCGTATTCTTCTCTATTCCTCCTGCCCCATCTCCTTTTCTCTCTCTTGTGGCACAGCCGCCCTCGGCTGTGTAAGCCCAACACCCGCGCCTTCCTTCTCGGCGCTACGTCGGCTCTCCTCGTTTCTTGCGGGAGGCGCCGCCGGCGTCTTGCCCCGCTACAATCTCCCGCAAGCGCGCGATGGCGCGGTGGAGTTGGCTGCGAACCTGGCGCGCGGGGAGCCCCAAGCGCTTGGCGATGTCGCGCGGCCACATGTCTTCCCGGTAACGAAGCACGAAGATCGCCCGCTGCTGGGGCGAGAGGCGCGTCATGGCCGCCTCGACGAGACGGCGACGTTGCGCCCGATCGAGCGCCTCCCGCGGGTCGTCCCTGGGGGCCGTCGCCCCTGCCGCCTCGGCCGCCATCTCCTCGAGGTCCTCCGCGGGAGTCGGTCGTTCGGTTCGGTGGCCCGAGCGGCTCAGGAAGTTGATCGCCTCATGCGACGCGAGCGTCGCCAGCCACGCGCGGAACGGTCCCTCGCCCCGGTACCGCCCGATTTTCTCGACCAGCCGCAGCATGACGTTCTGCGTGATGTCGAGAGCATCGTCCTCGTGGAGCGCGATCTTGTAGGCGATCGCGTAGATGAAGACGCGGTGGCGCTCGACCAGGCTGGTAAATGCCTCCTGGTCTCCCTTCGCGGCCGCGGCCGCCAGGTCGCGATCCTCCACGAGCAGAGTCTCCCGGTTTCCGGAGTTGCCTCCCAGACTCCAACTATACAGACACAGGGAACGGGTCAGAAGCTCAAAGGGCGCGGCGGAAAAATCGCGGAGCTTGCCTCGCCAGGCGGAGGGCGCTACCGAGTGCGTTCATGGCTGGCGACTCGTTGGCATCCCTGCTCAGCCGAGGGAGAAAGCGGTCTCTGTTGGGAGGCGGATGGTTCGTCCCCGCCGGCGTCACGGCCTTTGGGGTCGCCATAGTGTCGAGCCGGGTCGCGCACGAGATCCTCCCCGCCCGCATCCGGGCCTGAAGGACCGTCAAGCGGTTCCCGGGCGCGACGCGCGCCGGGCCCAACGGTCCAGGGAGAAAGCGGTTCCGGCTCGGTTCAGCGAGCGGGTTTCTCCGGCAACGCCAAGCCCGCATCTTCGGGCGACGGCAGGGCTTTCCCCTCCGCCGCGTCTTGGCGGATCCGCGCGATGCGCTCGGCAACGTCATCATACTCCTTGACCGTCTCGGCGTAGCGCTTCATCGTCCAATCCAGCGCGTACGGTTTGCTTTCCGAGAGCCAGATCCGTTGGAACTCCTCGCCGAGAGCGCGGTGCGCGTCGCGGTTCTCGCGCACGAGATTCTCGGCCCGGGTCAGCAGCTGCGCCGCCTCTTCCCTTCCCGCTTTGCATGCCTTGGCGTAGAGCTGGGCCGTCTCCAGGCCGTCGAGTCTGCGTTGCGCCATCCGTTCGATTCGCCGCGCGCCTAAGAGAAAAACGTCGAGCAAGGCGCGATTCGCGATCGCTTGACGCTTGCAAGTCTCGAGATCCTCGATGGCGGGCCGGACGACTTCGAGCATGGAGTTCGCCGCAGCCCGGATTTCCGCGGGCCCCTCCGCGGGCCGGAAGTCCTTGTTCCAGAACAACTGGTTCGGCATGTTCCCGAGGCGGGACAGAAGTTCGATGGCCCGGCCGAAGCGGTCTTCCTCCTCCCCGAACAGAATGGCCCCGATCCGGCGGTTGAAGTCCTTGGGATCGGTCGCTGAGGCGTTCCACGCGCACTCGGCGCCCCAGGCGTAGCCGTGCCATTTGTAGCCTTGGAGCGCCTCGCCGTCGTCCTCCCATTCCGTGTTCAGCATGCCGATGGCGCCGTGCTTGGCGCCGTCGCGCACGAAATTGCGGATGTTGACGGTGGCCGTCTGGAAATCGGGCAGAATCCGGCTCCAGTTGCTGATGCCCGGGCAAACGAAGAACTCATAGCCGGACTCGGAGAACGGCACGATCTGGCTCTCGAAGTTGTCCCGGGGGTCGTACCCCCAGGTGAGCATCACGGTGTCTTTGGGGATCTGCGCGAGATCGCCGGGGTGTCGCAGGATGATGTCGCCCCACATCAGCATGCGCTTGTTGTACTTCTCCTTCAGCATGTCGTGCAGACGACGCATGTGGCGGACATAGACGCCGCCGACGCCGATCTGCTCGGCCAGTCCCTTCGACGGCCCCGTGCCCAGACCGTCCGTCTCGTCGCAGCAGACGTTGAACATGGGAAAGGGAAGCAGGGGACAGATCTCGGAGTAGAGGTCGTCGAGCAACTGGTAGCTTTCCTCCTTGACCGGCGTGAGGATGTGGGGCGTCTCGCGAAGGCGGGCATACTCCTCGTGTTCGAGGATGCGGGCCCAGTGGCCGAAGGATTGCTGGTTGCCGAGAATGTCCACGTGCAAGGGCTGGGCGTAGTTGACTAGCGCGGTCAGGTCCTTCGGCTCGAGCGAACCGTCCGGGGGACCGATCACGGGGTGCTTTCTGAACGCGTACTGATACTCCATGTAATAGGTGAAGAGGTTCATCTTGAGGTGCGCGCCCCAGTCCGCCTCATGTTTCAGTGTGTCGAGTTTGGAGCTTGGGCCGCGCGTCATGTCGTCCTGATAGCAACGCCAGCGCAGCGACGGCCAGTCGCGGATCGTCAGGCAAGGAAGCCCGTCGTCGCGTCGGTTGGCGCGGATCAGCTGGAGGAGGGTCTGCAAGCCGTAGAACAAGCCGGCCTCGCCCGGCGCGCTGCACACGACGCCGTCGGGCTTGACCTCAAGAACGTAATCCTCAGCCCCGGCGCCGTCGCGCAGCCGCAGCTGCGGGGCGGACGCGCCGGCCTTGGACGAGAGGCGCCAGAAGCGCGCTTCCTTCTCGAGAGGCTGCGCCTTCGGGGCCGGGAGCCCGGCTCGTCTGAGTTCCGCTTCGACTTGCGCCGCGAGAAGCGGCGCCGCTCCGGCGGGCGCTTCTAAGACGAGATCGGGTTTCACGGCGAAAACGCCTTGGCGCACTTCAATCTCCTTGGGGAATGGGACCAATCGCATAGTCGTACTCTCCTTCTCGTTGACGGCCGCGAATCCCGCGAATGCCGAAATGAGCAAGGGCAGCAAGCCCATGACGCCGCGCGTTGCGCGAACTCTCCGTCCACAAGCCACAGTGTGTACCAGATTTCTCATGAGATCCCAATCCTTTCCGATGCAAGTCTGCCTCGGTCTCAACCTACCTCTGTCGTTGACCATTCCCAAGACATTAGTCGAAAGGCCAAAGCAGTCCGCCGTTTCCGCCGCCGAGAAGCCAAACGAAGTCGAGCGACGCGCCGTTAGGCGACAGGACTGCCACACAAGCAATGCGCCGCAAACCTACGGCTCCAAGACGAGGCGGAAGCCCACCACGGGCGAGGCCGACGAGGAGCCGCCGCGGGATGCTGAGCGGCACAGGGCCGCGCCGGCGCTCCAGCAGCCCCCCCGTAGCACTCGGCTCTCGCTCTGAGGCGACTCCCACGCCGATCCGTCCGACGGCGCCGCCACGTAGTTGTCGTGGTACCAGTCCTGGCACCACTCAAAGACATTGCCAGACATGTCATAGAGGCCAAAGGGGTTCGGCAACTTCAGCCCCACGTCTTTCGCGCCGTAGTCGGCGGAGCCTGAGGCGCCGTTGTTGGCGGAGAACCACATGTAATCGGTGCGATTCCCCGCAAGGGTCCCCGCCGGACCGTCGACCCTGTCGATGAGCACATCGGCCGAATCCCCAAAGAAAAAGCGCGTCTGCGCGCCGGCGCGGCAGGCGTATTCCCACTCGGCCTCGCTGGGAAGGCGGAAATTGCCGGGGATCTGGGCTGTCGCGACGACGTGTTGATTGAGCTTCTCAATAAAGCCGCCCGGGCCGGCGACGATCTCCCACTCGACGTTGTAGACCGGGCGGTTGCCCCCGATGCCGGAACCGGGATCCACCGGCGTCGCGTTCTTCATCACCGCAACCCACTGCGCCTGGGTCACTTCGTACTTGCCCATGTAGAAGGGACGGGCGATCGTCACCGCATGCAGGGGGCTCTCGTCGAAGTCCCGCCAGCCCTCGTCGAAGGGCGAGCCCATCTGGCACACCCCCGCCGGGATGGGAACCAGCACGAGGGGGACGTCCTGGGAGGGGACGTTCCGGGGAAGGTAGACGGTGATTTCCCCGCCGTTGGGAGTCGGAACCGCAAGCGGCGTGGGGGTCGGCGTCGGGGGGCCGGGGGTGGGCGAGATCCGCGGCGTGGGCGTCGGCGTGAACATGCGCTCGGCCGTGACCAGGCGGAACCCCGTAATCGGCAAGCGCAAGTCGGGGGCCGCCTTGTCTCGGGCGGCCGAGCGGCATTTGGCGGCCGAGCAGCTGAAGGAGCCGCCCCGCACCACGCGGTACCCGCTGACAGGGGATTCCCACGCCGACCCGTCAGTCGGCGCGTCCGTGTAGGAGCGGTAATGCCAGTCCTGGCACCACTCGCGCACGTTGCCGCCCATATCGCAGAGGCCGAAGGGATTGGGCCGTTTCTCCCCGACGCGCTTCGTACCCGAGAGGTCGTTGTTGCCGCCGAACCACATGTAATCGGACCGAAGTCCGGGGAGCGTTTCCGCGGGGCCGTCGTCCATCCCGTCCTCCGCCGACAGGGAATCGCCGAAGAAGAAGCGCGTCTGCGTCCCTCCCCGGCAGGCGTACTCCCACTCCGCCTCGCTGGGCAGGCGGAAAGCGCCGGGGCCCTGGCTGGTTGCCTCCATGTGCCTGTTCAGTTCCTCCAGGAAACACCGTGCTCCTGTGATGTCGTTCCACGAGACGCCATAGGCGGGGAAATCGTCGCCCCGACCATACGCCGCACTCGGCTTCTCGCCCAGCCATTCGCCCATCACGGCCAGCCACTGCGCCTGCGTCACCTCGTACTTGCCCATGTAGAAAACGTAGTCGATCCCGACCGTGTGCGCGGGGCTCTCGTCGGAGCGCCGCGAGCGCTCGTCGTCGGGCGAACCCATCTCGAAACTCCCCGGGGGAATGGGCACGAGGACGAGGGGTGCGCCCCCGGGCAGGTGCACGGTCACCTCGTCCATGCGAGGAGTGGCAGTGGCGATCGGCGTGGCCGTTGCCGTCGCGGTCGGTGTGCCGGTCGCGGTCGGTGTGCCGGTCGCCGTCGGGGTCCCGGTAATGGTCGGCGTGGCTGTGGCCGTCGGCGTCCAGGTCGGCGTGGGCGTCGCGGTTGGGGTGGGCGTGGCCGTCGGAGTGGGCGTCGGCGGCCCGAAGTGGATGTCGAGGACCTTCGTGAACTCCTCGGAGCCCCCGAAGAGATCGATCATCGAGTCCATCGTCTGTGCGCCCGACTCGAGTTCGCGGACCCAGTAGTCCCGCTCCGAGCTGTTCGGGAAGCGCCCCAGAAAGGCGCGGTAAAGTCGGACGACGGTGTCCGCGAGAGTCGGGTCCTTGCTGAGAAACTCCTCAGAGACAATCACTCGGCGAGCCATGTCTCTGGCCTGGGCCCGCTTGTCGGAGGCGTGAAGGAGCAGATTGGTCCAATAGACCAAGCCTGGGCCGTCCACGAGGCGGTCGAGAAGGCCGATGTACATCGTCGTGACCAGGTTCTTGGAGGGGTTGCCCAGAAACCGCGGAAAGGCCGTCCGAATCCGCTCCGCGAACTCGGCCGACTCTGAGAAAACCGTCATGACGGCCGCCCGCTCCCACGTTCCGCTCGCCCAGGCGTCCAGTTCCCGCCCGCTCGCCCCGCGGTCGAGAAACACGCGATAGCAGTCCATGATGAACTCGGCGTCGCTCCGCTCGCGCGCGGCGTATTCCTCGCTGAGGAAAAAGAGCCGCGCCATCTCGCGGGGGATGAAACGCACGTCGATGTTGAAATTCAGCGCATAGAGAAAGTAGCCCCTGTGCCACGCCTCGACGGCGCCCGGCTCGGGCTCCCGCCCGAGCGCGAGCTGATAGAACGACGTGACGAGCCCGCTGATGAATACATCCGAGGGAATCAACGTCGGAGTGGGCGTGGCGCTGGGGCCCGGGGTCGAAGTCGCCGTCGGCGTCGCTGTCGGCGTGAGCGTGCCGGTGGGCGTGGCGCTGGGAGTCGGGGTCAGGGTGGGTGCGGGGGCGATCGCCTCCCGGTCCCAGAGAAGGGTCAGGCCGTCCGCTCCCGCCGTCAGCGCTTTGCGCGCGTCGGAAGAGAAGACCGTCGAAAGAACCGGCCCCCGGTGCGTCCGAAACTCCCCCAGCGACGCTCCGCCTCTTGCCAGCCGCAGCTGGGCCTTCCAGTTCTCCTCCCCCGTCAGGAGATGTTCCTCATAGGGACAGCGGTCGAGGGAGTGGACGAACTCCTTCTGGGAGACTGTCCAGACGCGCTCGCGACTCCCCATCTCCCACCAATCGATGTGGCCAAAACTGCCCTTGACGCCGCCGCACGTCAGCAGCTCCGTGCCGTCGAGAGAGAACTCGGCCGAAGAGAACTCGGCCGAACTGAAGGCAGAAGCCCGGCCGGTGAACGCGTAGATGGGGGTTCGCGAGTCGTCCAGGTCCCAGACCAGAAGGTCGCCCTTGCCCGTCGCGGTCACGGCCCGCCCGCCATCCGGAGAGAAAGCCGTGGAAGTGACGTAGGCCATGCAGTCCCCCTCTCCCCCGAGGATGAGGATCGGGTTCGCGTCGTCGTTCACATCCCACAACTCGGCGATTCCGCACCCGGTGGGCGATCCCAGCGCCCCTCCCGTCAGAATCCTCGATCCGTCGGGAGAGCAGGCGACCGAATAGAGAGCCGCCGGTCGGCCCGCGAACCTGCGAATCTCCACCCCGCCCCCGCTGTGCCAGAGCCGAGCCGTCCCGTCCAGACTCGCCGTCAGAGGCGTCGTCCCCCCGGGCAGAAACCGCACGGCGCGGACCTCGCCGGCGTGCCCGTGGAAAGTCTGGAGCAGCGCCCCCGTCTCCGCCTCCCAGAGCCTCGCCTTCTGGTCCACGCCCCCCGTCAGCACGCGCGTGCCGTCGTCCGACAGAGCCGCGGAAGAAACCGCGCTTGTGAACCCCCCAATCGTCCGAACCAGCGCTCCGGTGCTCGGGCTCCAGAGCCGCACCGTCTGGTCCCCGCTCTTCTCTCCCGACACTCTCGGCCGGCCGCTCACCGTGAGGACCTGCCTCCCGGACGGAGAGAAAGCGACCGACCAAACCGCGCCCGCGTGGCTGAGAAGGGTCGAGACCGCCTCGCCCGTCTTCAGGTCCCACACCCTGGCCGACCCGTCGTCGCTTCCCGTGACCGCCTGAGTCGCGTCGGGAGAGAAAGCCACGGACCACACCTGGCCGGAGTGCCCGGTCAGGGTGAGGACCGCCTCGCCGGCGCCTATATCCCAGAGCTTCGCCGTGCGGTCCTCGCTTCCCGTCAGGAAGCGCTTCCCATCAGGGGAGAACGCGACGGCCAGAACTCCCGCGTAGTGTCCCACGTAAGCGTGGATCTCCTCGCCCGTCTCGGCGTCCCACAACTTCGCCGTGGCGTCGTTTCCTCCCGTGAGGATCTGCGTCCCGTCCGGAGAAAACGCGCCCGCATACGTTGTGCCTTGATGCCAGCCAATGGAGCGGATGAACTCGCTCCCGGAGGGGTTTTCCGTCGTTGGTTCCTGAGGCGAGATCCAATAGAGCTCGGGTGATGTCCCCGACAAGACCATCACCTTTTCGGCGTCGGGGGAGAAGCAGATGCCGTATCTCGAGGAGACATCCGGGGAGCCATTGCTCGTCCTGAGCGTGTTCGTAATCCGCTCTTTAGCAACCTCCCAGATCTTCACTCTGGGTTCAGGCATGTGGCGCCAGCCTACCCATTCCCTTCTTTGGAACACCTCAATCCACACCAGTTCCTCCCCGCCCGTCGCCATCAGACTCGCGTCGGACGAGAGAGCGAAAGAAATGACGCCCTGGCCCCGCGTGTCGATGGTCCGCACGCGTTCGCCCGTCTGGACGTCCCAGAAACAGATGCCCGTGCTCGAGGCGGTGGCGAGGGTCTTGCCGCCGGGAAAGTAGGCGGCCGCGCTCAGCTCGCCCAGACCGTACTGCATCAACGGCTCGGTCAGGGCGATCGGGTCGGGCCGTGGCATCGGAGGAGCGGCAAGGGCCGACGCCCCCCACACCGTGGCGGTCAGCAGGGCGATCCGCGACAATCGAGACTCGACGATTCCCATCCGAACGTCCCCCGGGCCCGCAGTTCCGCCTCTCCCGGGGATTTGGCGGATTTCTCTCAATTCTTGTCTGTTCCGATCCCAAACGCAAGCTGAATACGGCCCGCTGTCGCGCCACAAGAAGCGTCAAGGAATTGACACGGCGCGTGATAGAGCTGGGGTACATATCGCCCCACCCCCTTTCCGGCGCTTGATGGCTGTCGCCGGCCGCGAAGGGCGATGGCCGGACGGCCAGTTTTCACCTTGCCGCGTTCTCTTCCGCAGGGCTGACGGCCGGGACGAGTGGGTTCGCTGTTCCCGAACGGCTACCCGTTGCGTGCGTTCTTGGCGGTTCCCTCCGAGAAGAGCAACCCGCCCAGCAAGTTGACGGGAATGGCGGCGGTGCAGAAGAGGTCCCAGTCGTGCCATCCCATGTGGGGGTGCCAGAAAAAGGTCCACGTCAAGCTGAGAAAACAGCAGCAAAGCAGAGGGAGATTCTCGACGGAGAGAGCCGCGCGCCATCTCGCGGCGATCAAAGCCAGTCCGACCGGCGCTCCCATCAGCCAGAAACCGAAGTAGAACCTGAAGTGGTCGAGGGACCCGAAGTAGAAGCGTTGGAAAGCGCCCATCTCGCTCGCCTCGGCCACGGGATCGGCCCAGCATTTGGGCAAAGTCAGCAGTTCCAGAATGCGGTTGTCAGAAGAGACAACGGTGACCGCGCGCAGTCCAAGCAACTCCAGTCACGCGGGGATCTGAGGCAGGAGGGCGATGAGAATGAGAGCGACAAGCGCCTTCTCCATGTCGCGGCGAGGCAAGGCCCGCAAGCGCCGCGTCGCCGGATCGAGAAGCAGAAGCAGCATGCCGGGCGCATAGAAAAGAGCCATCTTATGCGTGAGAAACGCCAAGCCCCAAGCAGCAACGACGTGCCAAGGCTTCGCGGCCGGCCTGGGTCGAAGAGCGGCCGCGAGCGCTAGGAAATAGAGCGTCAGGGAAACGACGGCCGGGGCGTAGAACTCCTTGTGTCCCACAAAGACAAGGGTGACGGCGCTGAGGAGATTGGCCGCCCAGAAAAGGGCGCTTCCCTTGAACCGGAGCAGAAGGGCCAGCCAGATCCCGCCACAGAAGGAGGAGACCAGCTCGAAGGCCAGCGTGAGATTGTCCGTGATATGGAAAACCTTCAGCACCAGCAGGTTGGCAAGAGGCTCTCGATAGTCGAAGACGAACGGCTCCCCCCAGCGGATCCGGTACGTGGGGTGTTTCGGGTCCAGAAGCGCGGGAGTGTCGCCGCCGTTCACCGCGAACCCCCGCAGGGAAAAGAAGACGGCGAAACCGACAAGAGACAGACAAAGCGATTTCACCCAACACGGGATCCCCGGAGAAGCAAAACGTCTTGGGGACGTCATGAAACGGACCAACTCGTGAGCGGACGAATCCGGAACTGAGAAACGGAAGCCCTTATTGCTCCCCGGCAAGCCGCCGACGCCGGGAGAGATCGCTTCTGACCGGAGACCCCGGTGTTGTCAAGAGCAAAGGGCGCCTGTCAAAATGAGCGCCGGGGGCGAGCGCTGAAGGGTAAAGGGCGGGATGCACGCATCCGATCTCCTCATTCCTCAGCAAACCGCGGTCCGCGGGGCAGCAGGATTCGCCGGCGGGCGGTGGGCCAGTAGATGAAGAGCGTGCGCTCGAAGATCTCCTCGCGGGAAACGACGCAGGCTTTCTCCCAAGCGGGGCCGCCCAGCGGCGGGGCCGTGTCGGCCATGCCCGACAGTCTCGTGATGAGGCTGTGATCCTCGGCGCGCGACGACATCAGGACGATGTATCTCCCTTCGGGGCACGCGATCCGGAAATCCGCGGGCAGGTCCTTCGTGGCCAGAGGGTAGTAATCGCGCGAGAGTCTGCGGCCGTCAACGTGGAAGACCCCGTCCACGCACCGGAGGCTCTCGCCGCCGACGGCCATCACGCGCTCCCAACCGTTTCTCGGATTGACGGATTGCATCTGCCCTTGCAGCCATCGCGGCGGGTCGTAGTGAACGACGTCGCCCGGACGCGGACGCCGAATCCAATAGCTGAGCGCCTCGCCGAAGATCCGGTCGCCTTTCATGAGCGCCGGCGCCATGTAGTTCGCGCCGATGTAGAAGTGCGTGAACACGGGGAACTGCATGGCGGCAAGCAAAGACAGGATGAAACCGACGAGGCCGAAGAGGAAGATGGGATAGAGGAGAAGCGCGAACCGATCGCGCAGGGAAAAGGACCGGCCGTTGATCCGCTCGGTCGTCACCATGGCGTCGCTCGATGAGGCAAGGGCAACGAGCGCCGCAGCCGCAGCAAGAATGTTGCCCCAGTAGGGCGTGGTGATGAAGCGGGCGGCAAGAAGGGCGAAGAAGAGGAATCCGAGAACGAAGTGCGCCGCCTTCTTCGGTTGGTGGTTGTAGATCTGTCCAAGCCCCGGAACCACGCCGAGGAGCCCCGCCAGGCAGTAGAACCGGTGCGGAAGTCCCTGGGGCACAGGCGACTCGAGCGCCCGCAAGCAGCATCGGCACAGTCGCGAGACCCCGCGTCCCGTCAGACTCGCAACGTCGATTCCTTCGGCGGCGACCGCGCCCTTCGGCGCGAGGTCGTCGCGGTGGACGAGCGTCGCGCCGCACTTCAGGCACGTGTCGCGCGGCTCGCGGTTGACGAATTCACAGATCGGGCATTTGCGCATGGCGCCTTCTCTTCAGTCGCTTCCCCGCCATCCTGTCATGGGCGTCGTGATTCGTCACGGACGAACGGATTCGCGGAATCAGCGGGATTCGCGGACGGTTCTCGGTTCTCGGCAATCTCGATCCGCGAATTCCGCGAATGATGCGAATGATCCGGTCTGCCCGTTCCGATGAGGAGTTCGCGTCACGTCGGGTCGCATCATTGCGCAAAGCGCGGTCCCTTCGCCTGGAAGAACCGGCGCCGTGGACCGGGATAGTACCGGAACCAGGCGCGGTCGAGAATGGCGGATTTGTCGATGAAGCAGGCTTCCTCCCACCCCAGCACGACGATGCCGGGGGAGTCGAAAGGAGGGGTGGCGTACTTGTCGCCTTTGTACCTGTCCGTGGTGACGCCTGGGATTCTTTGAGCGTCGTCCCGAAGTCTGTTGATGAAGCTGGGGTCCGAGGGGCGACTCGACATCAGAACCAGCAACTTCCCTTCCGGGCAAGTCAGCCTAAAGGAACGGAACACTTCGCCCGTGAGAAGAGGATAATACTCCTCGGAGAGATCCCTCCCGTCGATGGTGTAGAGGCCGTCGCGGCATTCCAGCGTCTCGCCCCCGACCGCGAGGATCCGCTCCCAGCCGTTCACCGGGTCGACTTCCCAGGCCGTGTCGCGCGGATCGCCCTCGAGGGGGTCTGGATTCGGAAGCTCCACGCGGAATCCCGGCGGATCGTAGCGCACGACGTCGCCGGGGCGGGGTTCACGGAACCAGTAGGAGATCTTCTCGCCGCAGACCCGGTCGCCGAGGGAGATGGAGGGGGCCATGTAATCATAGCGAACGGCGAAAAGCGTGAAGACGGGGAAACCGAAGAAACTGAGGACGGCAAAGACGATGCCGACGAGGCCGAGGAGGCAGATGGGGTAGGTCAACAGCGCGAGAACGTTGCGAGCCGTGAAGTACTGTCCGTTGATGCGCGCGGCCGTGATCATGGCGTCGGCGAAGGAGACCATCGAGACGAGAATGGTCGCGGCAATGAGAAGGCTGCCGATGTACGGCGCGAGGATGAACCGTACCGTCAGAGTCAGGGAGACGGCGAAGAGAACGACGAGATAGAGCGTTTTGCGCGGCTGGCGATTGTAGAGCTGACCCAAGCCCGGCGCCAGGCCCAGAAAACCCGCCAGCAACGGGAACCGGTGAGGGATCCCTTCAGGAACCGGGACGGCCAGAGCGCGGACGATTCGACGCCAAACGCGCCCCACCCACCTCCCAGGGAGGCCGGGGACTCGAACGACGGAAGGCCGGCGGGACGGTTTGGGGCGAGGCGCGAACGTCTCGCCCCGAGGCGCGGACGCCTTGCCCCGAGGCGCGGACGCCTTGCCCCGAGGCGCGGCTTCCTCCTGGAGGCGGCGGACTCGCTCACTCCCCACGAGCGCCGCGCTGCACTTGAGGCACGTCTGACGCGAGTCGGTGTTGGCGAACCCGCAGACCGGACACTTGCGCATCTTCCTGCGCCTCTCTGCCTCCTGCGCCTCTCTACCTCACTTCGAGATCAAGGGCTTGGTTCCGCGCCACTTCCTCTGCTCAGAGCAAATGCGATTCCGCGCCGGATCATCGCTCCCGCGCAACCGTCCGCCAACCCCTTCGACCGGGGTCGTTGCGCGATTCTTTGCGTTGGAGAAGAGGCGGCCTGGCGCCGGCTTCACCTCGGAATCTCAAGAACCGAGAAGGAGTAGGGCGGAAGTTCGACGTAGGTGGCGGGCCAGGCCCGTCTCCGGGGCCGCAAATCCCCTGGTCCGCCGGTTTCCCGCCCCGTGCCATCGCCGCCGGCGCGGGCCAGGAGATCCGTGCCCCACAGTACCGGCCCCGCAACCTTCCCCATCACTTGTTGGCGGTCCACAACGATCCGCAGGGGAACCGTGACGCGCGAGCGGTTGACAAAGGCGGCGCGCAGCCGACCGTTGGCGTCAATGGCCGCCATCGCGTTCAGAGCCGGGGGCAGCGGCGAGCCAGGCCCGTCTGCTGCGGCATTCCCGCCCGCGCCGAGACGGTTCGGATCAATGGCCGAGTTGTCCGGGGAAAGGCGGAGGGGCTGGTAGAAATCGACGGCGACGTTCTCCTTGGCGAAGGCGAAGAACGCTCCCAACATGCCGAGCGCGTGCGAGGTGGGCGGTGGATTCTCGAACCGCACGGGAAGCAAGGTGACGCCAACGGGGGCGCCTTTCTTCGCGAACCGGCGAGCGATGCGCGATTCCATCTCATCGGCGTTGCTCGGCGCGGCGGCCCGGACCAGACTCGGGTAGCGCATAAGGGCCAGGCGCGGCGCCTCGTCGGCCAGGTGCATGGCCATGTCCGCCAGGGCCAGGGCGTGGAGGAGGGAATCTTCAAAGGAAGGGCGGTCGTCCAGCCGGATTCCCCATTTGGCCGCCCACATCTCTCGGCCCTGGAAGTCCAGAGCGCACTGACGGCAGACATCGTCGATGTCCGGCCGCAGATGCGTGGCCAGAGCGAATAGCGCCCCTTGGGGGGAGGCGTTGCGCGCAGCTCGCGGGGCATACGTGAGATCAAGCGCCACGGCGTCGAAGAAGTCCTTGCCGGCCAGCCCGCCGACCCAACTCTGAAGGGACGATCGGTCCTGCGTCGGGCGCGGGAACGCCGCGTCCCCTTCCGCTTCCGCCAAGACGAACCCCGCAACCGGGACATCCACCGCGATTCGGGCGTTGGGCAGGACGGCGCGCAGAGCTTGCGCGTGGAGTTGCGCTCTTCTCGCGTACTCCTCCACGGAAGGCAGAGCTTGGCGGTACTCGGGTTTCCACAACTCCCAGCCCAGCTGCCATCGCGACGCAGGCAAGCCGAAGGGGCCGCAAACGCGGGCCCAGTCGGAGGTCTGATCCGGCGTCTGGTTCAGAACGTTGGCCGTGCAGAAAGGCGCGGCGCCCAGTTTCCGGCAGAAACACAGGAAGTCGTCGACCTGCGTTCCGCCTTTCTTCACGTCGAACCGAGCGGCCCGCCCCAAGGCGATCCGCGGATCAGACAGAGGCGCCAACGCGTCGGAAGTCGGCGGCGCCAGGGCGCTGATCCATTCCTCCCGGATCATGCCGATGCGCCAGTCCCAGCAGTTCGCCGCGTCGCCGGTCGGAAACGTGAGCGAGCCGGGCGCCAGCTCTTTCGTACGGCGGCGGAACCGGATATTGTCGAATGACAGAGGCGTTCCGACCAAGTCGGCGTTGAAACCGAAGAACCCTTCCGGCAGACGGGCCGGCTGGCCCGTGTCGATGACGGCGACGGTGACGGGGATCCCGGAAGGCGCCTGGGGGAACTGGGACGGAGGCGCCAGCGCGCACCCGCTCAGACCTAGGAGCAAGCCCACGAAAGGCGGGAGAAGGCCCGCCGGAGGCGGGTGAAGGCCCGCAAGAAGCGGGTGAAGGCCCGCAAGAAGCGGGTGAGGGCCCGCGAGATGCGGGAGAAGGCCCGCGAGAGGCGGGAGAAGGCCCGCAAGAGCCGGAAACACGATGACACGAACGCGCCGGGACCGCATAGAGGACCTCGCTTCAGAACGCGCACGCCTCGCCCCGAGGCGCGGATGCCTCGCCCCGAGACGCGGACGCTTCGCCCCGAGACCCGCGATTATGGCCGAGGGTGGAGCCCTTCGCAACCTTTTTGCAGTTGCAAACTCGCCGTCTCTGTGCCACGCTCTGAGCGCGTCCTCTATGCAGCAAGCATTCGCACACACTCCCCACCGCCGCTTCAATCCGCTCCTGGAGGAGTGGGTGCTCGTCTCGCCCCATCGCGCCAAACGGCCGTGGCAGGGAGGGGTGGAGAAACGGCCGCCCGACGCGCCACCCCGCTACGACCCCGACTGCTACCTTTGCCCGCGAAACACACGCAGCTCCGGCCAGACCAACCCCGATTACGCCGACACGTTCGTCTTCGAGAACGATTTCCCCGCGCTGCATCATGGGCAGGAGTCCCCCGCAAGCCCTGTCGCTCCGACTCTCCGCCGGGAGGAGTGTGGCACAGCCGCCCTCGGCGGTGAGCGTGGCACAGCCGCCCTCGGCGGTGAGCGTGGCACAGCCGCCCTCGGCGGTGAGCGTGGCACAGCCGCCCTCGGCGGTGGCGCCTCTCCCGGGGACCTGCGATCCTTCGACGACTGCGCCGGACTCGTCCGTGCGACCGAGGAGCGCGGCGTTTGCCGCGTCGTGTGCTTCTCCCCTTGCCACGACCTGACTCTCCCCCGCATGGAAACCGGCGCCATCGTCAAGGTCCTCGATCTTTGGGTGGACCAATATGAGGATCTTGGCGCGAAGGATTTCATCTCCCACGTCCTGATCTTCGAGAATAAGGGCGAAATGATGGGATGCTCGAACCCCCATCCTCACGGCCAGATCTGGGCAACGGAAAGAATCCCCTCCCTCGCGGGACGCAAGATCGACTCGCAACTGCGCTACTTCAAGTCTCGCGGCGCCCTCCTCCTGATGGACTATCTCGCGTGGGAGCTTGCTGAAAAAGAAAGGCTCATCGCCCGCAACGATTCCTTCGTCGCACTCGTGCCCTTCTGGGCCGTCTGGCCCTTCGAGGCGATGATCCTCCCCGCCCGACCCGTGGCCGCCATTTCGGATCTCCAACCGGCCGAGCGCGAAGCCTGGGCGGAGATTCTCAGGGATCTCACCGTCCGCTACGACAATCTCTTCGAGACCTCATTCCCCTATTCGATGGGAATCAACCAGCGCCCGACGGACGGCGGGGAGTATCCGGGGCTCCTCATGCATCAGGCCTTCTACCCGCCCCTTCTCCGCAGCGCGGTGGTTCGGAAATTCCAGGTCGGCTACGAGATAAGCGGGGAGCCGCAACGCGACATCACGCCCGAACAGGGCGCGGCGCGCTTGCGCGACTGCGGCGGCGAGCATTACGCGAACAAGTGAGGGACTGGGGGCGGGGAGGTCACAGCCGAGGGCGGCTGTGCCGGAATGGAGAGGGCGGGGGGGCCGCATGAGCGACGCAAAGAAGGAAAACGGCGCAAGGAAACGGCTTCTGCTGATCCTTCTCGCGGCCGTCGTCATCGCGGCCACGTTCCTCCTGTACCGCAACTACGGAATCCGAGCCGCCGCGGCGCTGAACAACCGGGCGGTCGAGCTCATCAACGAGGGCAGGCTCGAAGAGGCCGCCCAGCTGCTCGAACAGGCCCGCGCGCGGCGCCCGGGGAACCCGAGCGTGCTGCGGAATCTTGGGAAGGTGTATGGGGCGCTCGGCCAAGAAGAAAAGGCGCGCGAGGCCGTTCAGGCGGCGGGACCGCCGCAATAGAGCCGTCGCGAGAAGACGCGCCGGCGAGAGCCTGTCATGTTGATGGGCGCTCGAAGGAGGCCCCATGCGCATCGCATCCGTCTTTCAGAAACAGTTCGGCGCCGCCCCCGCGGTCGTGACGCGCGCGCCGGGGCGCGTGAACCTCATCGGCGAGCATATCGACTACAGCGGCGGCCACGTTCTCCCGGCCGCCATCGGCTTCGCCATCCGAATCGCCGCGTCCCCCCGCGGAGACGGACGCTTCCGCCTCTACGCCGTTCAGTATGAAGAGCGCTTCGAAGGCGAATTGCCCCGCGAGAGAATAGACGATTGCTCCTGGGCCAACTATCTCTTTGGGGTCGTTCACGAGTTCGGGAAACTCGGACACGCCGTCAAGGGAATGGACGCCGTCATCGACGGCGACATCCCGCGCGCCTCGGGCCTGTCAAGCAGCGCGGCCTTCGAGGTCGCCGCCGCGTGGGCGGTCCAGCGGTTGCTCGGCGCGTCCCTGTCGCGCATGGAGATCGCTCTTCTCGGCCAGCGCGCCGAGAACCGGTTCGTCGGCGTCAACTGCGGCATCATGGACCAGGCGATCTCCGCCGGGGGCCAAGCGGGTCACGCCATGCTTCTTGACTGCAACACGCTCCAGGCGACCCAGATTCCCCTCGATTTCCGCGGCGAGGCCGCCATTCTGGTCGCCCACAGCGGCGTGCGGCGCGGTCTGTCGGCCTCGGCTTACAACCAACGCCGGTCCAAGTGCGACGCCGCTCTCGAAGTCATTCGCCGCGAGACGGGGAAAAACCTCGCCTGTCTTTGCGACGCCGCCCTCGAGGACCTCGAGGCGGCCAGAAGCGCCATGGACGACGAGACGATCAAGCGCGCTCGCCACGCCATTACCGAAGAGGCGCGCGTGCGACAAGCCGCGGACGCCCTCCGATCCGGCGACCTGGAGCGCATGGGCGCGTTGCTCGACGCCTCCCACGAGAGTTTGCGCGACGACTACGAGGTCTCGTGCGGAGAACTCGACGAACTCACCGAGATGATCCGCTCGCACGCCGGCGCCTACGGCTCGCGTCTCACCGGCGCGGGCTTCGGCGGTTGCGCCGTCTCGCTGGTCCGGACCGACGCCGCCAACGACATCATCGAGGAACTGGAGGAAGACTACTACCGCACGAAGGGATTTGAGCCGATCCTCTTCCTGAGCGAAGCCTGCAATGGGGTCGAGGTCCTGGACGCCTGAGATGAGGCGCCCGCGCGGCGCTTCTTCGCGCCACCGATTCACTGATGCTCCGACTTGAGCATGTCGGCGTGCTTGCGATAGAGCCCGCGGAACTGGTGGTAGGTCAGTCCGAGCGCTTCGGCCGCCAGGCGCTGGTTGTAACGCGTCATTTTCAGCGCGCGGCGAAGAAAATGAACCTCCACCCTCTGCAGCGCCGCCGGCAGCGAAATGTCGTTCGTTTGCCAAAGGTCCTCTGACTCGCTCGCCTCAACCCTCTCGGCGTCCCCGCCTTCTCCCCCTTCGTCCGTCTCGGCCCCGCCCGCCTCCTCCTCCACCCAGCTCCCCGTCCGCGCAAGAAGTGAATAGGGCGAGAGAAAGGGATCGAAATCGAGTTCCTCGATGAGGTCTGTCTCGGACCGGTAAACGGCGCGCTCCACCACGTTCTTGATCTCGCGAACGTTGCCGGGCCAAGGGTGGCTCACCAGTTGCGCCGCGGCCGACTTGGAGAACTCCGGCACTCCGTCGCGCCCCAGCTCGAAAGCCATCCGACTGGCGAAATGGTTCGCCAGGAGCATGATGTCCTCGCGCCGCTCGCGCAAAGGCGGCAGGAACAGAACCTCAAAGGACAAGCGATCCAGCAGGTCGCGCTTGAACCGCCCGCGGGCCGCCTCCTTGGAGAGGTCGACGTTCGACGCGCCGATGATGCGAACGTCGGGCCGGACCGTTTCCGTGCCGCCGACGCGCTCGAAAGAGCCGTATTCGACCACGCGGAGGATCTTCTCCTGGACCTCGAGCGGAATGAGCGAAATCTCGTCGAGGAAAAGGGTCCCCCCGCGGGCGGCCTCGAAACGTCCCATGCGGCGCCGCCGGGCGCCGGTAAACGCGCCTTCCTCGTGGCCGAAAAGCTCGGACTCGATGAGGGAAGGGGAGAGCGCGGCGCAGTTCAGGGTGACGAGCGGCTGGTTCCAGCGGGGCGACAGGTAGTGGATTCGCTGAGCCGCCATCTCCTTGCCGGTTCCTCGCTCCCCGATCAGGAGAACGGGGCGGTTCACCGGCGCCACGCGTCGCACGCGTTCCTGGAAATCGAGGAAGCTGGGGGCCTGGCCAATAGCCTCAAAGTGGGGGAACACGTCCGGGTCGCCCCTGGGGACGGCGGTTCTGGGTGTGGCTGAGGTTTCGCGAGGCATGGCAGAACTCCGGCGATTTGGCTTTTCTCACCAATTCTTGGGCCAGTAAACCAATTCTCCGGGCGAACTGTCAAGTCGCGATTCGGCGCATTTTCGACGTAAAGATCTGAAAAAACAAGGTTTGATCCCCGCCCTCGCCGCTTGGCACGCTCTCTGCTCCTTGCCTGCGCGGACGTGAAGTCGACCATGAGAACGGAGGACAGAACAATGGGTATCTTCACCAGAGTGCGAGACATCATCAGCTCCAACGTCAACGCCATGCTGGATCGGGCGGAAGACCCCGAGAAGCTTCTGAAGCTGATGGTTCAGGAGATGGAGGATACGCTGATCGAGATCAAGGCGCAGTGCGCGGGCGCGATGGCTCAGACCAAGACCTTCACCCGCCAGGCCGCGGCCATGCGCGAGCGGGCCGAACAGTGGGCGGCCAAAGCGCGGCTGGCCGTCGAAAAGGAGCGCGACGATCTGGCCCGCGAGGCCCTGTTGGAGAAGCGTCGCTACGAGGAGCAAGGCGGCTCGCTCGAGGAGCAGATGGCGGAATGCGACGGGTTGATCGGGCAGTACCAGGGTGATATAACCCAACTGGAAGAGAAGATCAGCGCCTTGCGCGAGAAGCAGAAGATCCTCACGCAACGCCACGTGCGCGCCACCTCCAAGCGCCAGGCGCAGGAGAAAATCCGCAGAGCAGACAACGCCGACGTCCTTGCCCGGTTCGAGAGTTTCGAGCGGCGCATCGACCGCATGGAGGCGGAGGCGGACCTCGTCAATTACGGCCGCAAGCCGTCGCTCGAACAGCAGTTCGAGGAGATTGAGGGAGACGAGGAGCTCGAGAAAGAGTTGGAGGAGTTGCGCAGTCGGGTCAAGGGCGGGCCGGAGAGATCCGGGTCGGAGAAGTCCTGAGGGGCGGGAGAGCCGCACAACGGCGCTCTTCTTCCGTGAGGAAGGCGTCGCAATTGCGCCAGGAGGGGTGTCATGACCATGCAGGGGATGATCTCAAGGGCCGAAGAGAAGCGAGTGGTGTACCGGAATTTCGTGGCGGGCAAGTTGTGCGCGCACGAGGCGAGGGCCGTGCTCGGCAATTTCCAGATCCACGTCCCCCCGTGCGAGATTCCAGACGTGGCGAGGGCGGGGTGGGTCGCCAGGTTGTGCCGGAGGAAGTAAGCGCGCGATCGCGCGTCGCCGGTCCCGCCGGCTTGGTCGGGATCGATCCCCGAGGAGCGAGATAACGCTCGAAAGAGGAAGTGCGCCAGACATGAGAGCGATAGCCACAACAGTCCTCATCCTCCTCGTTCTGTTCCTGGTTCTCGGCGTGCTGCTGGCGTGTGCGGGCATCGTTGCGGCCATCGCCGTCCCCAATCTTCTTTCGGACGTTGGTCTCTTCGGGCGGCACGGCGGCGCGGCCCCCATCCCGCATGTGGGCTCTTTCGGGATCGCCTTCCTGCCGGTCGTTTTCCTGGGCCTTCTCGTTGCCGCCCCCCTCCTCCTTCTCGCCATTCTGATGCGCGCTTTCGGCGGGGGCTCTCGCCGGGAGAACGGCAAACGCCGGGAGGACGAAGAGCGGGCGACGCAGCAGTTCCATGTCGACCTCGCGCGGATGGAGGAGCGCATCGAGACGCTCGAAACGATTCTGTTGGATCGAGTGAGATCGAGGAGATGAACGGAAATGGGCGTCATCAAAGGGTTGTTCAAAGTTCTTCTCGCGTTGGCTCTCGCCGTTGTGGCGCTGGTCCTGGCGCTTCGCATGGCCAGGATGGCCGTCACCGTGGTCGCGTTTCTCATCTCGCTCCTGGTCCTCTACATTCTGTTTCGCGGCATCGTCGCCTTGCTCCGTGATCGGAAGGGCGCCTCAGGACGGGCCGGGGCGGGATCCCGCGACCCCGAGCTTCCTCGCGAGCCCTTCCCGGGGGCGAATCGCCGGGCCCAAGAATCGCGCCGGGCCTTCGAGCGGCTCATTCGGCGGATTGACAATTTGGAGACCGTTCTGGAGGATGGCGCAAAGAAGGAGGATAGGGCAAAGAAGTAGGATCGGCGCTCGACGCGGTTTCATTGGGTCGGAGACCCGGGAGGTGGAGGCGGGATGGGCGTTGTCAGGTGGCTCTTCAAGGCTGTTGCCGTTCTGGTTCTTGCCTCACTGTCGCTCGTCCTCCTCGTGCTGGTCGTCCCGACTGCGTTGGCGGCTTTCCTGGTTGCCCTGCCGGTCCTGGTTTTGCTGGTTCTGTGTCGCGGCCTGATGGCCTTGCTCGGATGGCGCAGCCCCGTTCAGGTCGGACCCGTTCGAGGACGCCGCGAGCAACTGTCCCAGGAGGAGAATCGCATCACTCAGGAGTTGTGGAGAGGACTGGAGAAGCTGAACGAACGGGTCGAGGCGCTGGAGACCATTCTTCTCGACCGAGCGAACCGATGATGAAAGGCTGCTGGTTCCATGAGTGAAGTCGCGATTGTTACCATCGTATTCTTGTCCATTTTCGGCATGCCGGTTCTGTGCTTTCTCATCATCGCCTGGGTCGTCGTCCGGCTTGCAGGCAAGGGCAAATCCTCGCGGGTGAACCAGGATGAGATGCGAATCGTTCAGGAAGTCAATCGCGGTCTGGAGCGCATGGAGAAACGGGTCGAGACGCTGGAGACACTTCTGCTGGATCGCACGAAGGAGTAACCAAGAAGGAGTAATCGGAACCGAGGATCAAGGCGCTCGAGACGATTCTCCCAGAAGAAGCGAAGAGGGAAACGGAACTGACCGGGACCGGGCGCGCCAGATGACCGAATGAGGCGCATGCCCGCCCGTCTGTGAGGGAGAGAGACGCACAAAGAAGCGAGAAAGGCGACCGATCATGACTCGAGACTCAGGACCAGCATGGCAGCGCGGGCTTTACCGCTCGCGGCAGGGAATTCTCTTCGGTGTGTGCCGGGGTCTGGCGGAACACCTGGATTTCTCGGTCTTCTGGATGCGCGCGCTCTGGGTGGGGATCGGATTCCTCACGACATTTGTGCCCATTGTCGTCGCGTACTTCGTCGCGGCTCTTCTCATGAAACCGGAACCGATCGTGCCGTTCCAGACCGAGGCCGACCGCGAGTTCTACGACTCCTACATGTCGTCGCGCGAGATGGGCATCCATCGCCTCAAACGCACCTACGACAACCTCGACCGCCGCATCCGCCGCATGGAATCCATCGTCACCTCCAAGGACTACTCGTGGGACAAGCGCCTGGAACAATGACCCGGGGCAACGTCCCGGAATCCCGAGAAGCGACAGTGTGGCGTTTCCAAAGTCCGCGGCAAAACCGGGGCTGGAATCCTACGTCCGCGAACTCGCGTCAGCGTTTCTCTCTTCTCAACGAGAGAAGTCGAACGAGAGGACATGAAGAGAAGGAGGCGCGAATCCATGACAAGTATGGATGCTTCCGATCTGCCTGTGCGGCAGACAGGCGATCTCGGTGCGATGAAGGTCCCGCACTTGGTGACGACCGAAATCCCGGGACCGCGGTCGCGGGAGATCCACGAACGAACCGCCCGGATCATGAAGGGACTCTCCGGTCAGGTGAAACTCTTCCCCGTTGTGTTCGATCGGGGAAAAGGGACCCACCTGCGGGACGTGGACGGCAACTGCTATCTCGATTTTTCGAGCGGCATCTACGTCGCGACCTTGGGCCATTGCCATCCGAAAGTGACCGAGGCGGTCCAAGACTACGCCGGCCGCTTGATGAACTGCCACGACTTCTCGACCGAGATCAAAATGCGGCTTCTCGAGAAGCTCCAGGAGATCTTGCCGGGCGACCTCGGCGGCGGGGTCCAGCTCTACGACTCGGGAACGGCGGCCGTCGAGGCGGGGCTGCGCGCGTGCCGAGCCGTCACGGGCAAGTGCGAGTTCATCTCCTTCTACCGCGACTTCCACGGCAAGAGCGGCCACGCCGTGTCGTTGGCCCGCATGAATCGAACGAGCGGAGCCGGCCGGGCGCAAGGCTTCTACCTGGTCCCCCGCCCCGATCCCTACCGCCCCCACTTCAAGAAACCGGACGGCCGCATCGACACGGACGCCTACATTGACTTCTATCGCGAGTTCATCGCCGAGGCGACGACCCAACAGGTCGCGGCCTTCGTCGCCGAACCCGTTCAGGGATGGGCCGGCACGGTCTTTCCGCCGGAGGATTTCTTCCCCAAACTCCGCGCCCTCTGCGACAAGCAGGGCATTCTTCTCATGGATGACGAGGTCTTGGCCTCGATGGGCCGCACGGGGAAATGGCTGGCCATGGAGCATTACAACGTGCTGCCCGACGTGGTGACGCTCGGCAAAGGTTTCGGCAACGGCTTCCCCGTCACCGCCATGTGCGTGCGCGATCCTTACAAGGAGTCTTTCGAGGCGATCAGCGCCAGCTCGTCTTACGGCGGCAACCCGATGGCGTGCGCCGCCGCGCTGGCGTCCATCGAGGCGATCGAGGAGGAAGGTCTTCTGGCGCGCGCGCTCGAGCTCGGTCAATTCTTCGACGGGAAAATGGCGGAGATGATGAAGCGCCACCCGATCATCGGCGACGTTCGGTGCAAAGGATGCCTGCTCGGCATCGAGCTCGTAAAGGATCGCGCGACGAAGGAACCCTTCGACGAGGCGGGCAAGATGGTCTATCAGAAAGCGTTCCGGAAGGGCCTTGCGTGGATTCCGGCGGGTCATATCTTGCGTCTCAGCCCGCCCATCGTCATGAGTCTCGAGGAAGCCGAGATCGGCATGAACATCGTGGACGAAGCCATCGGCGAGACGGAGGCGGAACTCGGGTGCGCCTGAGGGGAAAGCGACCGATTATGACGTTGCGCGCGGGAACGGCGGTTCGCGACGTCACGCCCCGGAAGCCGACGTTTCTCGTGGGCTATCCCCACGTCGAACGAACGTCCACCGGCGTCCACGATCCCTTGCTGGCCTCGGCCTTGTGTTTGCGCGAGGAATCCGCCGCGCTTCTGATGGTCGCCGTGGACATTCTGCAGATCGACCCGCCGACGGCGCGGCGCCTGCGGGCAAAGATCGCCCGGCGAACGGGCATTCCCCAGGAGGGCGTTTTCGTCAGCTGTACGCATACGCACTCCGGCCCGGCGACCATGAAGATGATCGCCTGGCAGGACGACCCCGTGGTCCCCGATCCGGACCCCGACTACCTCGCCCTGTTGTGCGACGGCATTGCGGAGGCGGCGGCCGAAGCCGCGGCGAAGACCGAGGAAGCGGAGATCGCCTGCACGGTCGTCCCCGTTCGCGGCGTCGGGGCCAACCGTCATTCCCCGGACGGCCCCGCCGATCCAGAAGCGGGCGCGCTCCTCGTCCGCAAAGCGGGCGATAAGACGCCTATCGCCGCATCGGTCGTTTACTCGATGCATCCGACGGTGCTTCATGAGGACTCGACGCTCGTCTCCGCCGATTTTCCGGCGTACACGCGCCAACATCTGCGCGAGGCGCTGGGGGAAAACGTCGTTGTTCTCTATCATACGGGACCGTGCGGGAATCAGAGCCCGCGTTACAGCGTGAGCGGCCAGACGTTCTCGGAAGCGGAGCGGCTCGGACGAATCCTCGGAAGCGCGGTTCTGGAAGCGATCGGGAGACTGGCCGCGGGAGACTTCAAGCGGGAGGTGACACTGGCCGGCCGGATCGCGTCGGTGGAACTGCCGCGCCGGACGATGCCTTCCGTCGCCGAGGCGCGGAAGAAGCTGCGGGAATGCACTGCCGCTTACGAGCGTCTTAGGCGGGAAAACGCCGGACACGGGCCCGTAAGGACGGCGGAATGCGCGGTCTTCGGCGCCGAGGAATCCGTCTTCCTGGCGCGTTGCCACGAGAGCGGCGAGCTGGCGCGGCGCGTCCAGGCCTATACGCCGGCCGAAGTCCAAGTCCTGAGAATCGCGGACGCTTACGTCGCCGGTCTTCCAGGAGAGGTCTTCGTGGAGTACGGTTTGATGCTGAAAGAGAAGTCGCCGGCGAGGACTTTTGTCGTCAGCCTCGTGAACGGCGATTTGCAGGGCTACATCGTGACGCCCGAGGCCGCGGCGGCGGGAGGATATGAAGCCGCGAACAGCCTCTTCTCTCACGAATCCGGCGAGATCATGGCGAGTGCGGCGTTGCGGCTGATCGCGGATCTTGCGCGCGACGCGTGAAGGGGCGCGATCCGCGCCGTGAAGCGAGAGCGCCATTTTTCTATCCATTGATCTCGGCTCCACCCATTTCAAAGCGGCAGTGTTCGACGAAGCGCTGTCGCTTCGAGGAAAGGGCGTGCACCGGGTGGAGCACTGCTACGCTTCCGGCGGGCGAGTCGAGTTGGCCGTCGAGGAAGTGAGCGGCGGCCTCGAGCGGGCCGTCAGGGAAGCGGTCGAGAAGTCCGGCGTCGCGCCCTCGGAGATGCGAGGCGTCGCCGTCGCGAGCCAGGCGCAGACGTTTGCCGTCTTTGGCCCGGACGGACGCGCCAAGACCCGGTTCATCAGTTGGCAGGACACCCGAGCCCGCGCAACGAGCGAAGAACTGGCTCGGCGTCGCGAAATGGCGGACTTCGCGGAGCATTGCAGCTTCGGCGCCCTCGTCCCAGGCCTGCAAGTCTGCCTGATCGCTCATATTCTCCAGACCCATCCCCGACTCATCTCCATGCGCGATTCCGTTCTCTGCCTGCCGACGTACCTCGTCCGGCAGCTCATTGGCGAGGGACGCATCGATGACAATCTGGCCGCCATGAGCGGCCTCTTTTCGCTGTCGCGGAATGATTGGTGGTCGGAAGCCTTGAGCCTTTGCGGACTGACGCGGGACCGTCTGCCCGAGGTCGTCCCGATCGGCGCCGTCGCCGGCGAAACGGGAGCGGTCGCCGCGCCCGGGGGCGAGGGCGCGGGGCGCTTTGGCTTGCCGCAAGGGATACCCGTGATTCTGGCGGGCAACGACCAGACGGCCGGCGCCTACGGCGCCGGGATTCACGAAGAGGACGCCCTTCTCATCACGCTCGGCACGGCGCAGGTCGCCTACGTCTCTCTGAGCGAAATGCCGGCGCCGTCCCTCGACACGATCCGCGGACCCTACCCCGGCGGGCGTTTCTACAAGATGGCGGCGGACAGTTGCGGCGGGAACGTCGTGAATTGGGCCTGCGGACTTCTGACCGGCGGCGACGATTTCGACGCCTTCTTCTCTCTTGCCGCGCAGGCCCCGCCCGGATGCGACGGGCTGAGATTCGCCGCCGAATTGCCGTCGGGCCGAGGCCGGTGGGAGAACATCGGCCTGGAGCACACGGCGGCCCATTTCGCAAGGTCCGTTCTGGAAAGCCTTGTCGAACGCATCGCCGCTCTTGTGCAATCCCTGAACGTGGATCTGAGAGGGAGAAGGGTTCTCGCCGCCGGCGGAGGAAGCCGGCAGAGAGAGTGGATGCAGATCCTGAGCGGAAAGATCGGCGCGGAGATCACGACCGTGGACGCCGATCCGTTGCTCGGGGCGGCCCGGATGGCAAGGGACAGCCTTCGCCCCGGCGCCCGCGCCTGTGGGCGTCAAGGTCGCCGACGGCGACGCCGCGTGGTATGAGTCGATGCCGAAGCGCGCGGGACGGCTCAGTCTTTTCGTTCCAGGGCATCGTCTCTGGCCAGGGGCTGGGGTCCGGAACGAAGGCGTCGAGTTCTTCGTCCCAGATCTTGCGGTCGAGGTCGTTGCGTTCACCCGGCGGCTTCATCGGCGGTCTCGGAAAGGGGCGGTTTCGACTCGCCGATCGGCGCGAGGCTCGCCAACGCGCCCGCGACGATCCCGACGACGAGCGATCCCGGCATGATCCACAGGAAGGTCGGGCCCTTGCTCCCGGTGATGGGCTCCCAATAGGCGATCAGGACGGCGGTAACGATGGCGCAGACTCCTCCGACCCACGCGCCGAAGGTCGTGGCCCTGCGGATGAACATGGCGTGGAAAAAGAGGACGAAAAGGGGCGCGACGAGGAGATTGACGACCCGGAAGCACTTCTCCAGCAAGTTGCCTCCCGCCTGACTCACAAGAAGCGTCAGGACTATGACCGCGGCGCCGATGAGGACGGAAACCCAGCGCGCGGTCTTCACCTGTTCGGTCTCGCGCCTTCTCTTGCCGCGAAAACGGTCGAGGAAATCCACCGTGAAGACGGAACAGGAAGAGTTGACGCCGGCAGAGAGACTGGACATCGCCGCGGCCAGAAGTCCGGCGATGACGAGGCCGCTGACGCCGCCGGGCAAGCCAAACACGATGAACTGAGGGAACAGCTGGTCGGCGTTCGCTTCAAGGGTCTGTCCGTCCGGGATCATCTGCGGATTGGCGCGGAAAAAGGCGAGCAGCGCGAAGCCGAGCATGCCGAGAAGGACGAGAACCGTCGCGTCGGCGCTCAGGGACGTGATGATTGTTCTCCGCGCCGCCTTCGCGTCGCGCGTGGCGAGATAGCGCTGGATCGCCATCTGATCCGACCCGGACGTGCACACGTACCACACGAGCGCCGACACGAAGGCCCATCCAAGGGTCACGCGATGGCCGGTCTCGAATCCGAGTTCGGGCTCCTGCCAGTGCTCGGCCCACGTGGTTGGCCACCACTGGGAGACGCCGCCCAGAGATCGCGTGATGAAAACGAGGGAGAGGACGGCGCCGCCGAAAAGGATGAGCGTCTGCGCGACGTCGGTCCACACCACCGCCCGCAGGCCGCCCATGGAAGTGTAGACTACGGTTATGACGCCGAGCGCGACGCACAGCCACGGCCCCGCTTTAGGGTCGAGGCCCAAAGTGGGAATGAGAACCTTGTCCGTCGTCGCGTAAATGATGAGGGCCATCCAGAGGAATCGCAGGGAAAGGAAGATCGAGGCGCCAAGCATGCGGACGCTGACGCCGAATCGTTTCTCGAGAATCTCGTAGGCGCTCGTGACTCGGAGCCTCATGATGCGGGGAATAATGAGCCAGCCGACGGCCAGAACAACGAAGGGGTAGGCGGTCACTTGGGTGAGGATCATGGGACCGTGCTTGATGAGCTCGCCCGGCCAGGCGAGGTAGGAGAGCGTGCTGAGGAGGCTCGCGAAGAGCGAAAGACCCACGGCCCACGACTTCATCCTTCTTCCGCCCAGATGATAGTCTTCGGCCGTCTTTGTTCTTCTCGCGTGGTACCATCCCACGCCCAACATGGAGAGGGCGTAAACGGCGATGACGACCCAGTCGATGGGGGCGAGCCTCCTGGGCGCGCGTCGCTCGATTCTCAGAATCGCATGGGCGGCGCTGATGCGCACGTCCGTTTCGGGATCGTGCAGGAGTTCGGTCAGAACGGGCAGGTCGTCGTTGTTTCCGCGCACGGCCAGCGCGGCGGCCATCTCGCACTTCCGTTCTTTGTCTCCCGTCTTTGCATACTCGAGAAGGGCGTTCTTGAAAGGCCGCGCCTCGGAATCGTCCCTGGCGTGCACGAGGGCCGCGCTCAGCACATAGACTCGCGCGCCTGAATCCGCGCTCTCGCCGCGCGCGGCGTCTTGGACCGTCTTCAGCGTCTCCGTCGAGACGCTCGGGAGGTTGCGCAGAACGTAAGCGGCGGTTCCTCGCGCCCGCTCGTCGTCGGATTCGAGGAACGCGGCCAGCGTGTCCTGCCCTGCGCCGCCAGCGGAATGAACCAGGCTCCAGCGCGAGTAAGCGGCAAAGGCGCGGTCTGCCGACCCGGCCGCCTTCTCGAAGGCCTCCTTATCTTCCTCCGCCTCCTTCCCTTCTTCTGGGATCGTGTATCCCAGCTTGCCCAGCGTTTCGACCGCATGGAGACGGTCGGGGCCGTCCGCGTCGAGGAAAGCGTTGCGGATCCGGTCGATCCAGGGCTTGCGCTGGTCCGGCCGGAGCCAGGTTCTCGCCAGCACGCGCCAGACGCCGATTCGATACGGCGGTTCCTCGCCGTGCGCCGCAAGCTCGGCTTCGAACGCCTCACGAACGCCTTGAGGGTAGCCGAGCGCGAGCAGGTGTTCCGCGGCGTGCGCCTTGACCCAGCGTTCTTCGTTCTGAAGAGCGTCGCGCAGGACTCTCACGCTCCGCTCGCGCAGTTCAGGCGTCACGCGCGGGCCCTGGGCTGGATCTTCTTGCGCGCCGACGATCGCGGGGAGAAGAAGGCAAGCCAAGAGCGTTGCCGCGACAAAAGAACCTCTCGATGGCATGGACGAAACTCCTTCGGCGGTTGATGGGATGGACGCCGGTTAGCGCTCATTTGCTCCGCAACATGGCGCCGAGACAACAGACACGCCCCCCCCCGCCCGCGGGGACAAGATACCCCGTCACCGCGGGCGAGACGCCCGCGTTACATCGCCTCTTGCGCGCCGACCCGCAGCCGGTTTTCTTGGGGCGACACTATGGCTTCCGCCGGTCCTCTAACTCCCGCCAACGAGCGGGATTCACCAAGCGCTCCGGGATGCTGCAGAAGGATTCCCGGACTTTCTCCAGAAGATCCGGACTCAAAGGGGGCCGCGCCGCGAGTTCAACGTTGGCCCTCATCTGCGCGACGTTGTCCACCCCTACGAGCACGGACGTGACGCCTTCCTCGGCCCGGGAGAACAGAAAGGCGACCTCGGCGACGGACCGGCCCGCCTCTCGACAGAGACGCTCGAACCCGCGCTTGTAAGGCGCGATCTCGTCGAGATGCGCGGGAACGTCCCCCACGGGCATCAAGATGAGACCTTGAAGGAAGACGCTCCGCGCAAAGACGGCCACGCCTTGTCGCTGGGCGCGTTCCAGAAAGCCGGAGCGACGCAATCGCTGGTCGAAGACGCTGCAGGGCACCTGCACGGCCGAAACCCCTTCCACGGAAAGGGCGAGGAGCGCTTCTTCCGGCGTGTAGACGGAGACGCCGACGTGTTCGACGAGCCCCTCGCGCCGCAGCGAATCGAGGTGACGCATCACCAAGCCGTCGCGGCACGTCATGTGCTCGGCGCGGTGGAGGAGATAGAGGAAGACGCGCTCCAGACGGAGCCTGCGAAGGGACGTGCTGAGGACTTCGGCAATCTTGCTCTTTGCCTCCCCTTCGCTCATGTCGGCGAAGCCTTCGATTTCAGGCAACTTGGTTGCGACGAGGATCGCGTCGCGATCGGCTCGACCAGACAGCCACTCGCCGAGGACTTTCTCGCTCTCGCCGTAAGCGTACGCCGTATCAAGAACGTTGACCCCGGCGTCTCGAGCAATATCGAGGATCTCGAAAACTTCCTTTCTCGTCGGCCGGCCCGTCTTGTTCGCGATGCCGTAGTTCATCCCGAACTGGACGGCGCCTAGCGTCAGGATCGATACTCTGCGCCCGAGGGCGTTTGCGTATTCCATCGGAGTCGGTCTCCATCACGAGCGAGGCCCGTCCCGGTCCATGCTCAGTATCGACCATGGGATTCCACGAGGTCGCCCATGAGATGAATGCGATCCTCGTCGGCGCCGGGAGGGACTTGGTCCCCGGCGGCGGCGATCAGACGCGGGCTCCGTTTGCGCGTGTCGAGCCATCTCAAAACGGCATTCCTGAAATCCCCGACATCCGCGCTCGGCAGCCAGAGGTCGGGCGAAACGCCGCCCGAGAGAATCAGATCCGGCCCGGCTTCGCTCCGGCATTCGTCGGGCGTCAAGTCGCCCATCGGCGGCGGGGTCACCGCGTCAATGCAGTCCGCGCCGACGTCGCGCATCATGGCGAGAGCGCCTCGGAGCTTTCCGTCGACGTGCACGGCGACATGCTTTCCCGCGGCGTGCAGTCGCCCGATCGCTTCTTCGTAGTAGGGTCGAGACCATTCGTCGAAGAACCGCGGCGACTGCACGTCGCTGGAGAAGTTGTCGCCAAGTATGACGATATCGGCCGGCGAGCGCGCCAGTAAGCCTATCAGGGAGAGGTTGTTCGCGTTGATCCGGTCCACGGCTTCGCGCACGACGCCGGGCATTTCGCAGACGGCATACGCCGCGGCCTCGACCCCCATCCAGTAGTGCAGCAGTTGCCCCATGGCGCTGTAACCGGCGGGCATATAGACGACGCCGGCGCCGCCGACGCATTCATCCCATCTCGCATAGTTCTCCCATCGCGGCAAGAAGCTCCGGCTGCCGAGAGCGTACGCCAAGACCGCCAGGTCCCGCTCCGTTTTGACGCCCCATTCGGGGATCGCCCACGCGTACGTCTGATCCTTCCACACGCGCTTCCGTTCGATCGAGCCGAGCGGCGTCTCGATGCGCCATCGGATCGTTTGGCCGTCGCCGCTTTTGTCCGTTGCGGCCTTCACGTCGTCCGCATACCGCACGTCATAGAAATGGGCGAGGTTCGGCATATAGAACCCGGCGCCCGTCTTCCTGTGGCAGTCGATCAGCTCCCTCTCCGGTTCCATATAAGAGACACTCAGGTCCCACGGCATGCGGTTCTTGTGGTAGAACCAGTGGGACAGGTCCAGCATGTAGGGGACCGCGTCGGGGATTTCGCCCCGGAAGACGGCGAGGATGCGGTCGCGTTGGTTCATGGATCCGATCCGCTCCCAACCGGCGTCTTACTTCGCCGTGTATCCCCCGTCGACCGGGATATTGGCTCCTGTGACGTAGGCGGAGGCGTCGGAAGCGAGGAATACGACCGCGCCCATCAGGTCGGTGTCGTTGGCCATGCGCCCGAGAAAAGTTCGGGCGCTGTATTGCCTGACGAAAGTCTCGGGCTGGGCATCGGTCCGGAATCCTCCGGGCAGAAGACAGTTGCACCGCACGCCCTTCGCGCCGTAATAGCTGGCGACGAAGCGCGTGAAGTTCATCATCCCGCCTTTGTGAAAGAAGTAGTCGGGATACCAGCCGTGCATCGAGGTCCCTTCATAGATCGCCGGGTCCGGGGCGATCATGCCCTGAATGGAGCCGATGTTGACGATGGACCCGCTTCCCCGCTCGGCCATCGCGTCCCCAAACGCACGCGTCATCAAGAAAAGCCCGGTCGCGTTCACGCGCATGCTTTCGGCGAAAGCCTCGGCCGCGTCGGCGTAGCCTTTCTTCATGGGACGGCTCACGGCGTTGTTCACGAGAACGTCGATCCGGCCGCGGCGGCCGAGGATCTCGTCGCGCAGGGAGAGAATCGACTTTTCCTCGCCTTGGTCGAGGCGCAGCGCTTCCACTTCATGTCCGGCGCGCCGGAGTTGCTCCGCGAATTCGCTCAGGGCCTCCAGATTGCGGCTCGCCATCAAAGTCCGCGCGCCCGCTTCCGCGAGGGCGGTCGCGATCTGCCGCCCGTACATCCCCGCGCCGCCCGTTACGAGGGCGATTTTGCCTTTCAATGAAAAGCGATCCAGCACGCTCATGCTTGGCTTTCTCCTGAAGACAATGCCGCGCCAACGCGCTCCTTGGCATCGAGCCGTCGCGCCCGCCATCATGCGTGGAGTGGACGGCGCGGGGGGAGCCCGCGCAACGTCCCAAGTTCCGCGAAAGCCGAGACCAGACTCCTGCAGTAGGCGCTCAGCCCAACCACGTCCGAACCCATGCTGATGAACCGATAGCCCATCTCCACCAACTCAGGAAGCGCGCGAGGATTCCCCACGGTCCCGGCGAACTTCCCGTTTGACACGGCGGCTTCGGCGACCCGTCGCCGCGCCTCCCCGACCTTCGGATGATCGAATTGGCCCGGCGCGCCGAGACCGTGCGTGAAATCCGCGGGACCGAAGAACAGCATGTCGATCCCATCGAGCGATGCGACGGCCTCAAGATCGTCGAGCGGCTCGGGATCTTCGATTTGGAGAACGATGAAACGTTCCGCGTTCGCCTGCTTGACGTAGTCGGCGAGATCGATGTTGCAGTAGGCGCCGTCGGCGTTGCCGCCGTCCAGCGGCCTTCTGCCGATCGGATGAAAGCGCGTCATGCGAACCACGGCTTTCGCGTCGGCAAGACTCATCACGTGGGGAACCATGATCCCCGCGGCATCGAGCTCGAGGGGCCGAATGTGATCGCTGTAGCCGCCCCGCGACACGCGGACCAGCAGATCGACGCCATGCGCCTTGGACGCCCAAACCTGTTGCTCGATGACCGACCAATCGTTGGCGATATGCTCCATGTCGGTCCAGACACAGTCGAAACCCGCCAGGGCCGCGATCTCGACGGCGCGGGCGTCGCCGAGGTTGAGCTTGAAGCAGCTCACGACTTCCCCGGCGCGGAGTCTCTTCAGGACGCGGCTTGGGCGCATGTGCATGGCGGCTTTCCCCTTCGCAGAAACAGTTTCAGATTTCGGGTTTTCGGTTTGTTTCGGATTTTGGATTTCACCCGTTCGCCCTCAAATCTCCTCGAGCGACACCTCGCGCCCTCCTTCTTCGCGGCTTCGGATGCCGGCGACGACCATGCGCATGAGCTCGACGGTTTCGGCAAAGGGAAAGGGCGGAACGCCCGTTCGCAGGTAACTCACGAAGCCTTCCAGTTGGGTCTTGAAGGCGTAGAGGGTGTCTTGGAACCTCGTCTGGACCGCGCCCGCCGTGCCGCAGAGTTGCAGAGCGCCGAAGGCGCCGTACATGTCGCTCGTCGCAACGACGATGACGTCCGCGCCGGAGCGATGCTTGAAGTGGACGATGTTCCTGTCGCGATCGCCCGTGTTGCGGCACGAGATGAACCCCGGCCCAAGGATCGGGTAGACGGCCTCGAGCGCGTGGATGCCGTACCGCTCCCACGATTTCGGGGTCGTTATACTCGCGAAGCGAAGGCGGCCCAACTCATTCGTCGAGATCCGGTAAGGCATGAACTCCTTGGCGTAGCGCATGCAACTCGAAGACAGAAACGGCTTGCCCTCGTCATGCCATTTCCGGAACGTCGCCAGATCTTGCGCGTTATCGACGAGGGGCTTGTCGATGAATATGGGCAGTCCCGCCTCGATAAACGGTCGGCATCGGTCCACGTGTTCGTGCCCCTTGTCAGTCGCAATGACGACGGCGTCCACTGCCCCGATCGCGTCTTCCGGACGCTCGACGATGTTTGGGATGAGCGAGGCCTTTGCCACGCGCCGAGCGTCTTCCGGGTCGTCCGTCCAGATATGAGTCACGCGAGCGTTCGGAATCCGAAGCGTTTCCTTCGGCTCTTTTCCAAGGTACTCGGCGATAACGGGATAGGGGCACTTGGCCATTTCGTCGGGGTCGTAGCCGTTGAAAATCGCGCTCCAGGAGTAGGGATGGCCGTTGCCGTCCACCATCCCGAGCATGGCCAGGGATATTGCTTTTTCCCCGAAACCAGGGAACCGCGCGTCGCTCATGTCTTGTTCCGCCGCCTCTCCTCGTCGGGCTGAGAAACCCGCCGATCGCGCTTCAAGGCCCCATGCGCATAATGTTGCCGCTGCTTCTTGTCCCGTTGGTGGCGTCATACACGGTGTCAATGGTGTACAAAGGGTCCCAGTCCCGGTCCGGACCGTAGCTGGAGGGCTGCCACGCCTTCCCATAAAGCTCCCTCGTCGGATCGTTGAGGCTCCTGTCGACCTCGGCGCCTTGGCCCCATTCGCGCAGCTCGATCAGCGTAAGGGCGCTCTTGCGTTTCATACTCGTTCCCTCCCCTTCCGCCCCAACTAGAGCAAGCGTTGAAAGCCCGTGTGGGCGACGGGTCCCCGCAAACGCCCAAGGACGGAATCGGTCGCGATCGCCTTGCTCAGTTCGGCGAACACGGCGTCAATGGCTTCGCCGTAGGAGGCGGCGACTTCTTCCGTGTGGGCGAGGGTGGGATAGATGCTGGGGCTCGCGAGATAGCCCCGGTCCAGCATGAGTTGCGTGTAAAGCGTCCGCAGCGCGTCGGCGAGCGGATGATCGAACTGGAAATGGGCAAGACAGGGATAGCCGTCCCCGACCTCGATGGGCAGTCCGTGTTTCTTCCCGTGTTCCCGCCAGAGGGAGGCGACCATGGCGCCGATCTGGGCAACGCGCGCGGGAACGTCCCTCTCGCGGAGCTTGCGGATCGTCGCCAGCGCGGCCGTCGGCCCCACGCCCTCGGTCCAGTAGGTGCTGCTGATGAAGGAAGCGTGAGCGCCCTCCATGGCCGCGCCGGTCCCAATGACGGCCGCGATGGGATGCCCGTTGCCCATCGCCTTGGCGAACACCGCCACGTCCGGGTCGACGCCGAGCGCGAGGTGCGCTCCGCCGAGGCAAAGACGCCAGCCGATCGAAATCTCGTCGAAGACAAGAAGCGCTCCGCAACGGCGCGCGCCGTCGCGAACGAACTCGAGAAAACCCGGTTCCGGAGGATGAGACCGGCAAGGCTCCATGACGACGGCGGCCAGCCGGTCGCCGTGGGCGTCCAGAATGTCCTGAAAGGCGCCACGATCGTTGAATGGGAACGCGAACGCCGTTCCGCGCAGCTCGCGCGGCACGCCGACGGGGTCGAGTCCCGGAAGCAGATGGCCGCGCAGAGCGTCGTTGTCGCCCAGGTTGACGGCGAGATACCAGTCGTGCCAGCCGTGGTAGCCGCAGACGGCGAGGACGGACCGGTCGGTGGTGGCGCGGGCGATGCGGACGGCGACGGCGGCGGCTTCGCCGCCGCTGCGGGCGAAGCGCACGTGATCGGCCCAGGGATGGATCTCGCAGAGGAGATCGGCCAGCTCGACTTCCTCCGGGCAGTTCAGGGTCGAGATGGAACCCCTTTCGATGCGCCTCTGCACGGCCTCCGTGACGTCGGGATCGCGGTAGCCGAGCAGGCACGCGCCGAGGCTCGCGGTCGTCATGTCGTAGTAGCGCCGGCCGTCGAGGTCCCACACTTCGCACCCGCGCGCCTCGCGGTAGTAAGCGGGCCATTGCCCGGGCGCATACATCTCGGGCCGTTTGCTCAGGAGTTGCGTCCCGCCCGGTATGCGTTTCTTGGCGCGCTCGTAGAGGGCTTGGGTTTGCGTTGCGGCTGGCACGTCTCTTTCCTTCCTGTGGCACAGCCGAGGGCGGCTGTGCCGTACTTCCTTCCTGGCCTCGCCTCTTTCCTGGCCTCGCCCTGTCTTGGCCCGGCCTTCAGTAGCCTTTGTCCCAGATGGGCTCCACGTTCTGAGCGATGGTTTCCGAGATCCAGCAGTCGCTGTCAAGCGTCTGATGAATCGACGTCGGCAAGCGCGGCGTAACGGGACCGTGCGCGCAGAGTCGCGTGATCAGGCGCTGCCAGGACACGTACGTCCCGTCGATCGTGATCGCGTTGATGTCGATGCGCGCTTTGGCGGCGATGACTTCTCTCGGTCCGATAGTCGCCGCTTTGGGCGGAACGCGCGCCAAGTCCCCGCTCATCCCGAAGCTCCCGTGCAGGGAATTCTGCGCGATCGTGAAAGGGCTCAGCGTCACAATGCGCGCGCCCATCTGCTTCCATTCGTCGAGGCTTCCGGCGAACTCCGGAGCATCCGGCTCGATGAAGGCGAGATGGCCTGTCCATCCGGGGCCGCTGTAACAACAGTCGGCGCCTCCCAGGTCCTCGATCATCTTGCCGTAGGCGTCGAGGTTCTCATTCGTCGGGCCGACGATGTGGTTCTCCGGGGGGCGCAGATCCTCGTCGATCCATCTGTAGAAATTCCTCTTCATGGCGCGCAGGAAGCCGAAGGGCCAAGTCTCGGGGGCGATCCGGCCATCCTCGTTGGCGTACTCGTCCATGTTGAACGTCCAGAGATGCTTGCAGTCGACGCGGAACTTGTTGATCAGGTGGGCGAGCCGTCGGTATCCGGCGTGGGGCTGCGGCGCAATCAACACGACGCGTTGCCCGGCGTCGGCGGCCGTCTGGATCCGGTGAAACATGTCGGCCATCCACATGAACTCGACGTCGTCGTCGGGAATGACCTGAATGCGGAAGCTGGGGTTCGGATGCTTCGCGATGTCCCCCCGCTTGATGTTCCTCGCCCTCTCGATGGCTTCCTTGTCGCGAAAAGGGATGAACTCCGAGGGGCTGTAACTGAACTCCGTCATCCGTTTGCTCTCCTGATTCCCCGAGCGGGGAACGTCGATAGCGGTTTCGCCGTCCCGCGCTCAGGCAACCGATCTCGTCTCGGGTTACGCATACCGACACTCGCCGCGGACCCAAGTCTGGACGACGTTGAGCGTCTCGTCAAGCAGCACGAGGTCCGCGTCGAAGCCTTCCGTCGCCTCTCCCTTCCGATCGTGGACGCCCAAGACCCGGGCGGGATTGGCGCTCGCCATGCGAACGGCCAGCGGGAGGTCCGCGCCAAGCATCGCGACGGCGTTGCGGACCGCGCGGTCCATCGTCAGGCCGCTCCCCGCCAACGCCCCGGGAAACGAGGAATTCGCGCACGGGGTCCGTGAGTCCGTCAGTCGCGCCGGACCGCCCAGCCGCGCGAACTCGATCTCCGACTCGGCGAACCGGTAGCGCCCCGGAGGCAGACCGGCGCCGACGTTCGCATCCGTGATCAGACAGACGCGGTCGGGTCCTTTGCACGCGAGCGCCATTTTGACCGCCACCGGGTCCACGTGCTCGCCGTCCAGGATGAAGTCCACGCTGACGCGGGGATCGGCCAGCACGACCTCGACCGCGCCGCACGGACGAACGCCCGGGTCGGTCTCGGGCGGCGCGGGGAACACGTCGTAGAAATGGGTGGCGTGACGCACGCCCTTCTCGATGGCCGCCTGGGTTTGACGGACGTCCGCCGCCGTGTGGGTCATGAAGACCGGCGCGCCGCCTCTGGCGAGCAGAGGCAGCAGGTCCAGAATCCCCTCGTAGTCCGGCGACACGCTGAAAATGGCCCGGCGCGGCGCGACCGAGCCGATGAGCGACTGCGCCCTCTCGCGCCCCGAACCGCCGAGGGACGCCGGCGGCAAGGCGCCTGCGAGGGTCAGGAACGGCCCCTCCAGATGAAAGCCGAGAATGAGCGCTCCCGGCGACTCCGCTTGAGCCAAGCGGCGCAGGACGCCCGCGCCTTCCTCCTCCCCCGGAGGAAACAGGGTGGGCAGGAAACCCGTGACGCCGTATCGCGGCAGGAGCCTGGAAATCTCGGCCAGATGCTCCGGCCCGTCGTTGATCAAATGCTCATGGAGGCCGTGAATGTGGAGATCGATGAAGCCCGGCGCGAGGTAATGCCCGGATGCGTCGATCTTCTCCAGAGCGCCCGCATCCCCGCAATGCGCCCTCATTTCACGACCGGGGGCGACTCGTTCGATGCGGCCCTCTCGGCACAGGACGCCGGCGTCCGGCAGAAGCCGATCGGGGAGAACCACCGTGGCGTGTTCGATGAGAATGCCGTCCATGGCAGACCGTCGCCCGACCCCTTCAAGGCCGAGTGTCCTCTTCATTGTGGCGCCGCCTCACGGACCCCGTCCGCGGGAGCGTCGCCGCGCCTCTCTTACTCACGGACCCCGTCCGCGTTGTCGTCCCGTCTTTCCACCGCCAGGGCGGTTTTCTGCGCGCGACCGGGAATGTCGTTGCTCGTCGAGACGAGCTTGAACCGATCACCGCGATAGACGCTCTCGAAGACCGCCAGCGCCGCGCCGTTCGCGCCGTAGACGACGTCCGTCGTCAGAAGCATCGGGCATCCGATCTGGACCCGCAAGCGTTCGACGCACTCGGGCGCGGCTTCAGCGGCCTCGATGCTCTCGACCATGTGGGACGCGTCCAGCCCCTGGCGCTCGAGCCAGATCTGCAGGAAGCTCACGCGCACGAGCATGGCGTCGTCGATCGTATCGGCGTACTCGAGGGGAATATAGGCGCGATCATAGGCCAACGGCTCGCCCGCAAGCAGGTCTAGCCGCTCGGCCAGGAGACATCTTTCCGATCTCAGGAGCCCCAACGCCTCGGAAATGTGCCGCGGCGGGACGACTTCCCTGCGGTTCAGGAGTCGGCGCTCGACGTCGGGCGCCTGGGTGCGCATCGAGCCGGTGTAGTCGATATTGAGGATCGGGAGCTTCTTCGGACGCGAGCGCCGCACGAACGTGCCGCGGCCGGCCTGACGCTCGACGAGCCCCTGCTCCTGCAAGAGGCGCATGGCGTGGCGCACCGTGATGCGCGAGACGTCGAACCGCTCGCACAGCTCGCGCTCCGGGGGCATTTTCCTTCCCGGGCCGGGACGACCGTCCAGGATTTCCTCCCGGAGAGCGTTGTGGATTCTCAGATAGGCTTGAATGGCCATGACCTCGCGTGTCTCGCCGGCGGGAATCTCGGTCGGCGGGAATCTCGCTCGGCGGCGGACAACGGGTACGCTGAAGCCGGAGGGAACTCAAGGTCCCACGCGGATGATGTCTCCTCGGCTTCTCGTTCCGTTGGTTGTGTCATAGAGCGTGTTGATGTCCCAATCGTTGTTGCTCTCGAAGTTGCGGTCCGGCCCGTAGCTGATCAGTTGCCACGTCGTGCCGTTAAGTATGGAATCCGGGTTGTACCAGACCGAGCGCACTGCGGCCTCCTGTCCGGGCCATTCCTCCATGGATTTCTTGTCTCGGTACACGTAGATTCGCTCCAGGTTCAAGTAAGCCGTCTGATTCCAGTCGCTAAGCGTGTCATTGTTGAAGATGTCCTTGAAGATCGAATAGCTTGACAGGTAAGCCACGGGCGAGGTCAGCGGTTTCAAGCGATCGGTCCAGTCGACATAAGCCCCGTTTGCCGCCATGGGCGGGTACTTCCCGTTGTCGGAGCAATACGCTTCCAGACCGACGGCAATCGAGCGCATGTCTCCTACAACGCGGCTCACCTTCGACCGCACTTGCGCCTCCAGGAAATTCGGAACCGCGATGGCGGCCAGAATCGCGATGATGGCAACGACGATCAGGAGTTCGATCAACGTGAATCCCGCCGCGCGCCCCTTGTGAATGCGCCTCATCATTTGGCCCTCCCTCCGTGAGACGGCATTGGTCCCGCGTTGCACGGTCCCATTCATAGGGCGACGCCATCGCCGACCATGCCGTTGCTTGGCTCATACACGCTCCGAACGTCGATGCCGAGGACGGAGTTGTCGCCGTCGCCATCGCAGTCCGAGCAATAGGCATAATGTTATAACCAATTCTCCCGTGTCAAGCCCTTTTTTCGTCGATCTGCTCGGCCACGCTCCGTGGCCGTGTCCTGGGCAAGGTCGCAGTCAGGGGGTCCCCCCCTTTCCCGTGCCAGGCCGTGTGCTGCCGCCCCAGACGAGAAGCGACGCAAGGACGGCCCATGGAGCCAGCGATTCCGCAACTTCTGGCTTTTCCCGCTCCAAACCGTGGAGCGACCGTCCTTGACTTGGCCTGGCGCCGGATGTAGCGTCGGTTCTGGAGCGCCCGCGTTGTCGCGGACGGGGGCAAGCGAGCAAGAGCGGAAACCGGAGCGCCGGTGTTCCAAGGGAGAGATCCATGGAAACAGTGCCAACCTTTATGCGAAACAGAAACGCCGCTTTCACCTTGATCGAGCTGCTTATCGTCGTCGCCATCATCGCGATCCTGGCCGCTATCGCGGTCCCGAATTTCCTCGAAGCGCAGGTGCGCTCGAAGGTCGCGCGGTCCGTGGGCGACATGCGCATCATCGCCACGGCCATGGAAGTGTATTTCACCGACAACAACGCCTACCCCCCTTACACAAGCCCCGAGAACCCGGCCGGTGAGAATCGCTGGCGTCTCAACCATCTTTCCACCCCCATTGCCTATATCACCAGCGTCCCAGCCGATCCTTTTGCGGACATGTACTCGGATGCGGCCGCCTGGAGGTGGCACCGCGACGCCTATGTGTACGCGGAGCTCAAGGACTGGGGCGTGGGAAGAACTTACAACGAGGCCCGAGCCAGAGGGCAGCGCTGGTTCCTCTCGGGGAGAGGCCCGAACCGCATTCTCGACGCGCACTTCTACATCCCGGGCGGCGAGACTCAATACGACGCGACGAACGGAACGGTGAGCGCGGGCGACCTCGAGCGGTTCGGTCCCTGAGAGGGCGTGTGAGAAGGAGACGGGTTGATGACCTGCCCGCCGGCAGGCGGGAGTGGCACGGGCGTGCTGCCCGTGGACTCTTGAAAAGAGGCGAGCAACCTGCGCACATAACAGCCGAGGGCGGCTGTTCCACAATTCCCGCACCCCCTCTGGGACAATCCAGCGGGGCCGGCCCGTCGACCGCCCTCTGTTCCTCTCAATCATTCTGCCCGCAATCGTTTTGCCTCCGAGCATTCTGCCGCGGATCGGTCCGGGTGGAAGTTCCGCCTCGGACCCCGCTGGAGCGGTCTCTTCGGCAAAACGATTGCGGGCAAAATCATTGCCGTTCTCTCGAGCATGGGAGTAGATTCGGGCGGAGGAGCAGGCGGGAGTCCATCTCCCCTGTCTCCTTTCCGCCCGGCGGCCCAAGACGGGGAACGCGTCGCGCGAGGGCGGAGCCCTGCGTTGGAGCCAAGTCCTGTGGCGTCCCAGAGGGAGAGCAATCGCGGACGGTCGCCGTCCGTTCGCGGCTCGTTGCGTCCCCCCAGCCTGGGCGACGACGCGCGGCTGGTGGCGTGGTTGGCGTTGCGCGAGGTAGAGCGCGACGACAGGGCGGACGCGCAGGAGACGCTCGGCGAGTTGGCGCGTCGGGCCGGGCTGGACGCTCGCGACCGGGCGTTGGCATTCGATCTGACGCAAGGCGTTCTGCGATGGCGGCGGCTGCTCGACGCGGCCATCGCGAGTCTGGACGGTTTCGAATCGGCTCGCATCCCCTCCCCCACGCGCGACGTTCTGCGCCTGGGAGCCTATCAGCATTTCTGGCTCGGGAAAATCCCCCGGCACGCCGTGGTTCACGCCACGATCGAGGTCGCGCGGAAACGCCTGGGCGCCCGAGCGGCGGGCTTTTGCAACGCGGCGCTCCAGCAGCTGTTGCGGCAGCGTCCCGACCGCGGGTCCGCCTTCGACCTGCCGGCGGCGGGAC
>Ga0315274_10000799_pt1 | contig 48843 bp, 66 predicted proteins | sample YL17G02_20_MG_FD_203700 | JGI IMG/M metagenome (GOLD analysis project Ga0315274, IMG submission 203700) | Sediment microbial communities from Yellowstone Lake, YNP, Wyoming, USA - YL17G02_20 | ecosystem: Environmental > Aquatic > Freshwater > Lake > Sediment | place: USA: Wyoming | collected... | reverse complement strand
TATCTTGTACGGCCGGATCAGTTGTTGTAATATCGGGAACAAATTTAAGATTTACAGAGGATGCAATAGCAGAGGGTTCACATTTAAGCGCAAATAGCTCCGATTTAATTTTAAGTTCGACTGCAACTTCTACAATTGCTTTTAGTTCGTCTTTAATTTTTGTTGTAGATACAGATTCTAAAAAGTATCACATAAAAGCAAAAGATTCGCATTTGATATTATCATCTTCTTATTGTGTTGTTATATCTGGATCAGTAGGAACAGAGGGTAAAACAGTTGCTCAAATTTCAACAGGTTCGTGGAAAGCCGGTCAAATGGGATATGTAACAAATGGAAATGGTGGCGTTTCATGCTTGGCCGTATATAATGGTACAAATTGGTTAAGAATTGCTTTAGGAGCGGTAATAAATTCAGCAGCATAAAAAGAAAATAAAAAATTATTAATTTTAGATAATTATATAGGAAGATAACAGGTAAATAAATGGCAATTTTAGATCCAAAAACAACTATATTAGACTTTAACTTGACCGATAAAGGTCGAGAATTATTATCAAAAGATCGTTTAAATTTTACATATTATGCATTTTCAGATGTAGGTATAGATTATTCAGGTTCTTTCTTAAAATTGGATAAAATGCATTTTTCAGGCATTTTAACAAGCTCAACGTATGACGATTTTGTCCATAGAGAATTTATTAATTTTGAAGTTGACCAAAAAAAAGGCTATAATAATCAAGAACCTCTTGATTTAGATACATTTTTATATACAATATCAGTTAATTCTAAAGTACTACCCGAAATTAGGTTGTCTACGAGTGGAACATTAACAATAACAAGAACACATCAATTGGTAAATATGGATAATATAAAAGATTTACAATATATTACAAACGTACAAGGAATTGCAATAGGATATGGGAAACTTGATTTAAAAACATCTGAAAAAGAAAATTATAGGCTTTCTCAATTAATGAAGGATATTTCAAAAAAGGAATAAATTGAATGCCAATAAAAGGCCCTAGTGAAGTAGGAAGTGGACAAATTTATTTTCCAAGCACGGGAAAGGTATATGATTTTAATAGTTCTTCAACAAAAACTTTAGAACAAACACAAAAAGAAATAAAAATAAGTTCTGTTGAACAAATTGTTATTGAATCACTGAAAAAAGGAAGATTAGACGTTGTAATAGGTGTTAGTAATGAAACTATTGATATAAATTTGTTTGATGATACAGGATATTATGATGGAAAAAGTGGATATTTGGTGGAAGTTTTTATGTCGTCGGCAAGTGGTTTAACAAAAATGTATAAAAATGATATTAATAATCCACAAACAGGGAAAAGAGAAGCAGAAGGTTATAATAATTATTTTTATTTGACCGTGAGATAAATTAAAATGGCTGAAATGTTAAAAGGATTTTATAGTTTTTCTAAGGGCGATTTAGAAAAAGTAAGCGAAAAAATAAAAGCGTCAGAAAATAAAGATTATTTGAAAAACGAAAAGGAAACTTTTAGAACAACAATAATATCAGCAGAGAGCGATCCTAGAGTGAGTGGTCCGTATTTGGCGGTTGCTCCAGATATATATTTTTTTGATATGTTGTACGATGCCTACAAAAATCCAAACATTCAAATAAAGTGGAGAATTTCAAGAGAAAAATATGATGTGACCAAAGTAAAAGGATTTAACGTCTATAGAAAAAAAAATAAAGTTTATAAGTCACTTGACAATTATTTAAATACGATTGATGCGTTTGATAAAATATCGGTTGGGATTACAAAGCAAGGGAAGTTTTCGTCAGAGAAAAAAGCAATGCAATATTTAGATAAGAGTTTGATTCCATTGGAATCTATGAATCCAAATTTATCAAAATTAGAATCCGAAGCAAAATCAAGACAACTTTCAACAAATGAAGAATATACATCTTCAAACAAGAGAAATATATCAACGCATGTTCCTTCTTCTCAAGTACCAACAAAAATGACATCAGAAGATGAAAGTGTAACAAAAAATATATTTGAGAAATTAGTTTTTATCGATTATAGCAAAAATGTAGCCCTACAAAAAAGAAAACAAGTGTACGTTTCTGAAGATGATTATGTTGATTTTGAATATGTTGATAGTAAAGTTGGTTATGGTGATAAATTTATTTATTGCATAACGACACTTTTAGAAGATGGAAGAGAAAGCAATCAGTCAAACCAAATAGACGTTGAAGTGAACGATTTAAAACCTGTTGATGTGCCAAAGTATTTTAAAATATATCAAATTGGTGAAAATGCAACAAGAATGCATTTTATAATCAACACAAAAGATGATGTTTTGTGGGCCTTTATTTTTAGAATGGCCGAGGATGAAGTGTCATATAAATTGGTTGGTAAGGTAAAAAATAATAAAAATACAACGTTAGGGTTTACGGACAAGGATTTAATATGTGGTACAAATTACAAGTATAGAATTTTTTTGCAAAATATATATGGTGTATATTCTTCTCCGACTGAGGCTAATATAACCATTAATTCACAGAAAGTAAAAGGAAAGAGCGTAACAAATAACTTAAAAGATCCTATAATGATGGCCTTGCAAGATCAGAATTCAGATAATATAAAAATTATTGTTAATTTTAATGATCCGAGAATTCTTTACTATGAACTAACAAGAAGAAATTTGACATTGTATGAAAGAGATTTTACCGTACCAAATAATATGGGTACTTATGGTGTTTCGTGGGATCAGGGAAATAAAATATATCCAAAAAAACATAAAATATCACCCAATAGAGAGGATACCGAAGCGTCAAACCCAACAACCACGATAACAGCAGAAGACAGTGCAAAAACGGCTGATGTGAGTATAGCACAAAAATTAGAAGGTGTTGTTTCTACTTCAATAGATACAGATATTGCCACTTTTATTGATAATACAATTACATTAAATCATATATATCAATATAGAATTATTGGCTTTGATAGCTTTAGAAACAAGACATCTGCAACATTAAAAACAATAAGAGCAACAGGTAAAAAAAGCGTACCAGAACCTATTAATTTGGTCATGGACATTTTAAACAAAAGTCCATTAAGCATAAGAGTATATTGGAATATTGCAGGAAAAGATAAAAGATATGCTTATATTTATGATCCTGAAAAAAATGAATATAGTTTAAAAGAGGTGGATTCAACAAAACCGGTACAATTAGAAAATAAAGTTGAAAAAACCAGTTTTTTAGTACAAAGAAGAAAAACAGGTGGAAAAGATTTAAATTTTCCAATGTTGGACGACATGACAACTAATTTTGTAGCGGATAGCACCGGAACAGATATGAGACGGAAATAATAATACTGATATACAACCAGCTTCGGATTATCCACCATTTTTAGAATATAATACTTATTATTATTATAAAGTTGCATTTATTGACAGAGAAAGAGGCATTCAAAGTAATTTTTCAAATGAATTAAAAGTGCCAACATTTTTGCCTTTGGCGACGCCAACGGATGTTGTTGCTTATTATGATAAATTTAAATTCCCTAAAAATATAATGATAGAGTGGACCTCCGAAAAAAATAGATTTTATCCAGATCATTGGGTCGTAGAAAGAAAAACTACAGCTTTTGGGGCACCTTTTGAAGTTATTGGGAGTACATATTTAAGAGAAAGATTTTATGATACAAATATAGAAAATAATAAAATGTATATTTATAGAGTGACAGCATATGATAATATGAACAGAAAAGCAGAGAGTTTTTTGACTGCAAGAGCCGAGACATAAAATGCAAGATTTATTGAATTTTAAAAAAGAAGTAATAAAAGCAAAATCTAAAGTTTTTATGGATTTTATTAATAATAATGCAAATTTGCTATTTACAATGGAATACCAAAAAGAAGATGGAACTTTTGTTGGTGTTTTGGTTGCGTGGGAAAAATATGTATCACTTGGTCAAACGTTACTTTTGGATAAAAAAATAGATATTTCTACCGAAGCAACACATTATGAATTATTTAAGAGAAACGTTTTTTCTAAATTTGGTGAATATGATAGAATAATATTTGTTGACAAAGAATCACTAAAGAAAGAAACAAAATATTTTATTTCGTATGTTGAAAAAGTATTAAATAAAAAAATAAATAAAGATGAAATATTTATTATTTTAGACAAATCAGTAAAACAAGATAGAATTTATGATTATAAAGTTAAAGGCGCGTTTGTTCCGAAACACTATATTGAAGTGTATTATGATGTAATATTAAAAGGAAGGAATAAATTAACAAATAAATTAATCGATCCAACTTTATCCCTTGATAATTTAGCAAAAGCGTTATTTGGGGCTCACAGATATGCTTGGATTTTAGCCCTTGTAAATCCCGATATTATATATTTTAATACTGAGTTGGTGGTGAGCGGTGTTAAAAAAAATACCATACAGATACCTAATAAAATAGAAGATGTGATGACGATTATAAAAGAATCAATTTCAATGTTTGGATTAAAAAATACATTTAGAACGATTGGTTTTATGCTTGGGACAGGCGATGAAGAGATTTTATGTGAAGAGTATCAGATATTTTTGGATTCAATAAACGAAAAAGATAATATATTTTCAAAAACAACTTTTGATAAAAAATGTGCAGATAGAAAAATACCTGTTCAAATTGATATATATGGTAATAAAAATGTATTAAATTTACAAGATTTGTCTGAAGTTATGCAAGTTTTGTTTAATTTTGTTATACTTTGCACATATTCTGGTACTCCTATGTTAAAATCGTATCTTAGAGAGCGCTGTATACCTCCTTATCCTCCTTCATTAAAGGAATAATAATGGCACCAATAGTAATTAATATACCTGTAACTTCGGCAACAACAACACCTTCAACGGGAAATCAAATAGTAGCATCAATTGATTCAATAAAAGCCATAACAGGTCCAAAACTTGAAGAAACAAGTATTACTTTTGGACAAAAAGTAGAATTTCCATCACAAGAAAAAGGTAAAGTTGAATTGGTTGGGGAAGGACTTTATCAAAACGGAACAATTGTTGAAGTATTGAATTCGTCACAAAAAATATCACCTGATAAAAATCCAATAATGCAAATAATAATAGCTGCTGCTTCAACAACAAGCAATAAAATAACAACAAATATAAAAGTTAATTTAGAACGAGATGAGAATGAAAAAATATATGGTACAACAAATAGTGATGTATTTATTAAAAATATGGAAGGCGCGAAAGATACAACAAAAAAAGAAATAGCAATTGTTTTGGGCAGTATATATAAAAATAAGTCGGATATTTTAAAGATAATAAACGAATCAAAAAAAGTTGATCTAGAACTTGCTTTTCATTCAAAAGAAAGTCCGGTGTTGGAATTTAATTCATTACAAGTACCAACGCTAAAGCAAAAGATTGTTTATAATTTTTATACAGAATCAGAGGAAAATGTATCTTTTGAAGAAGATCCGAAAAATGATCCCTTATTCAAAACTAATTTAAATAAAACACCCAGATATATAAGATTATCATGGATTCCGGTTTCAATAAGAGAACCTGTGAGACATGAGACAAAAAAAGGGAAAGATGAGAAACAAAAAAATAATGATTATTTTGGTACACCAAAAGGCGCTGTATCATTAAATGGAAACTCAAATATAGAAAATAAAAATTCATATACAACGCAACAAAATAAAACAACACCGATAATAAAAGATGGAATGACATTGAAATTAATTGATACACATAGTTTAGATAAGGCGTTTGATCTGAATTCAAATTCAACTATATATCAAAATAGTATTGATGTTATAACGGGAATAACAGAGAGCAAAAGTACAATACAGAATGCATTGGTTGAGGTTTTAACAGAAAAAGAGACAGAAAAAAAAGAAGAAGAAGAAAAAACTTCTACAACTGACACTCAAGCAACTCCACCATCAACAACTTTTGTGGCTCCAACAAAAACATCAACAACTTTGACAAACCAAATTTCAAGGAGTCCGCTTAAAACATTGGGCGGAAGATAATTTATGTTTTTAAGAACAACTTTTAGCAAGAGAGGAATGAAAAAAATTTATGGTGAAACAATTGTTGAAACCAATGGAAAAGAAAGTGTAGAGTCTGCGGTTGGTGATTTTGCCAAACTAATAGACGAAAATGATATAAAAAGCGGTGACGCAATTAAGTCGCCGTCGGTTGCGGATTTCTCTGGTATGTCTTATATTGGGTATTTAATTGAAAAACAAAGACTAGATGAAAGCACGGGATTGTGGAAAAAAATTGATGAATATAAAATAATAGGAGCACTATCTGACACATATTATGATACGAGAGTTGCTTACGGAAAAGGATATAGATACAGAATAAAATCATTAATAAAAGTAACAAAGCCCGAAGAAGTATTGACATCTTTAGATGATGTACAGCAAGATCCAAGAAAAGATGATGTAGAACAATTTTTGAGTGATATAGAAAAAAATAAAGATGTTTTAAAAAATATAACAGAATACGTTAACAAAGGATTGTCTACACAAAGAGGAACAACCGCAACGAATCAAAAAGAAGGAAGATCTGATAAAAAAATGGGAGGCGAAGCAACAATACCTATTGGAAATTTCATAATAAATTTAGTGGACAACAATATGATCGTGACAAAAAAAGCCACAAATACTTCAATCGCAAGTATAAACATGATGACAAATCCTACATTTTTGGATGGCGAAGTTTCACAGGCAGATTTAAGAAATGCACTAAATAAAGAATTAGAATTAAAAAATATAGGCGATACAGGAAATACACAAGGTACAATAGAGTATAATTCTGAATATTATTATAGTAAATTTCAAAAGGGTTGGTCTTATATACTTGTTACTGATAAAGAAATTCCTCCTTGTCCTTCTTATTTTATGATTTATCCGGACAGTAAAAACAAAACAATGAGAATAATTTGGACAGCGCCAGATAATAAACAAAAAGATATAAAATATTACCAATTAAGAAGAAGAAGCAGCATTAAAGATGGTTGGATGTTATTAAAAAAATTTGATAATACAGTTTATAATTGGACTGATAAATATGATATGCAATTTGGAAGAAAATATATATATACAATTTCTTCAATAGATGTACATGGTTATGAATCATTTTTATCAATACAAGTACAAGTTGAATTAAATCCAAAATACATAACAGAAAAAGAAGAAAAACCATTAAAATTAATAAATACAGCAGGAGCAAGACCTGATCAATACACACAAAATTTAGGTCATTCAGTGGGAACCGAGATAGATATATATAGCAAAGTTATAAAAAGTTCGGTTGAATTGCCTCCTCCGATTATAGCTCAAAAGGGCATTTTGACGTTTGAGGCAAACCCAAATTATGATGAAGACAACAGGACATTTATCATAAGAGTAAAAAGTTTGGACATGCACGCAAAAGAAGAAATAAAGTTAGTATTAAAAAATGTGCTCATAAACGAAAAAGAAACAAAAAAATAAAAACTTATTTGTTTTAAAAGTATAATTATTAATGAAATATATTATCAAGGAGAATTAAAATGGGTATTTTAGACAATTCAAATAATGTAATAACGGTAGATGCGGTATTAACCGATCTAGGAAGAGAGAGAATAGCAAGAAACGATGGTAGTTTTGAAATAGTAAGATATACTTTTGCAGACGATGAAATAAACTATAAATTATTTAATCCAAACACGGGTTCTTTACAGCAAGATGCCGACATAGTAAATACACCAATTTTTGAAGCATCAGTAAATGAAAAAATAGCACTAAAATATCCTTTAATTACAATAAATAACCCTGACTTAAAATATTTGCCAATTTTAGATGCAACAGTACTTGCTTTAACGTTGGGCGAAAAAACAGATTCACAAGTTGGTAAAACGTTGGAATTTAAGCAAAAAATGCAAACAACCGGACGCACCGTACAAAGTGAAATTGTTGATGCAGCTTTTTCTATAACTTTGAATAATGATTTATTGTTTATCGAAAAACAAACTCCGGTCAGTATTTCGCCATTTGGAACAGCACAATATATTATACCAAGAGCAGCAATTGGAGCAGATCAAGGTGCACAAGTTAAATTTAATTGTGCAGTACAATCACTTACATCGGATATTTGGAGTACTTTGGGCAGCGGTGCAGTTGGTAGTAGAACAATTACTGCGACAGTAAAATGTCAAGGGTTGATATCGGGATTATATGAGGAAGTAACAATAACAATAAATGAAGAATTTAGCAGGTAATAAAAAAAATAAAAATAAATATTTAAAAAAGAGGTTTTAACATGTCATTTAAAGACTTTGATTTAGCAAACGATGTAAACATACAATTATCAGTTGTTAATGAAGTAATGGCCTTAACAGGAAGCTATTTCTCAGGAACAGATTATTACAAAAAGAAATACATCAATATAACTTCAGGAAGTTATGTGTCAGGTGGATTTTGGTCAACCTTTTACGATGGTTCTCCAACTTCAACTTCTTCTAGTGCATTAATTGATTTTACTTATGGACATTCAACTTCATCGTTAATGTATGGATATAGTGAGACATTTTTGCAAACTGAGAAGAATAAAATTTATGAGCAGATGGCCAATTATTTATTGGGCGATAAAAGCTCTATTTTTACATTTAACAGCATTAAATATCGTGAATGTTTCTTTTTGAACATGAAAAGACGCATTTTTAAGGATGAAATTGCCAAAGGAAATACGGTTATTAGTCTTCAAATGACAGGCAATACGGCAGGAAATGCTTTAAATTTGACCGATACGGGCGCAGCAAGTGCATATACGGTTGGATCGGCTGGCGAAGAAGCAAATGTGTATAGTGGTTCAAGTGTTATTGGAAAAGTATATTATAATGCAGGCATAATAGTTCTTGCAACAGGTGCTTTTGTTCCGGCTGCTTTAAATCATTCACCACATTGGTCAGGATCGTCAAGAGGTGAATTATACAATAACTGTATCACAGGAACAATAGATAATATATGCGATGGTCTTGCGAATCATATAAACAATATTCAATTTCACAATCAGACCAACTTGCATTCAACTATCTATTTTTGTAGGGCCTTAAATAACGAGTTCAATTACAGTTCAAATCCAACATTTGTTGATGGAGATGGAAGAATTTTGCCGACAAGCGGAAGCGACAATCAAACTTGTGCATACCCAACCGGTATTGGCTTGTACGATGTGAACAATAACCTTTTGGGTGTGGCAAAATTGAGTGAGCCGGTTAAGAAAGGCCCGGATTCAGAAATAGTAGTTCGTTGCAGATTATCATATTAATTTATCAACAAAATCAACCACTTACATTTATTAAAATATAACTTGACAAAATATAATTTTTGTGCTATAATATAGGTATAATAAAATGGCCGCAAAATTAACCGTAGAACAATTTAAAGAAAAATTATTTAAAACTAAAGGCGATGAAGTAACTTTGGTCGAAGAAACATACGTAAATGTTGGAATAATGTGTATTTTTATAGACAAAGATCACGGAAGATGGCCATGCAAACCTGGTAATGTTATATATAAAAAATATGGGCACCCACTGAGAAGATCAGAAAAAATATCAAAAAGCAAAACAATACCACTTGAAAAGATTAAACAAAATTTAAAAAAAAATCGTGGTGATGGAATTACGATTGATGAAAGTACATATAAAAACACAAATACAAAATGTATTTTTATTGACGAGGATTATGGACCGTGGCCAGCAAGACCGACCGATGTAATAAACAAGAGAGAAAGTCATCCCAAAAGAGCGCAACAACAAAGAATAAAAACTTCAACATTGGACGTAGAAACAATAAAAGAAAGAATCAAACAATTAAAAGGAGATGTATTAATAATTGATGAATCAACTTATATTAATACAAAAACAAAATGCAGGTTTATTGATAAAGATTTTCCAAATGATGAATGGTGGGAAACTCCAAATAACATACTAAGTAAAAATTGCGATCACCCCAAAAAAAGAGCAGGAAAAATTGCTCAAACTTGTTTTGAGAATTATGGCGTTAAAAACCCTCAACAGAATAAGGAGATACATTTAAAAACAACTAGATCTCAAAATAAACACACAATAAAACACAATTGGGAAACCGGCGAAGAGATTGATTGTCAAGCAGGCTGGGAACCTTTAGTTGTTGATCATTGGAATGAAGACAAAGAAAGATTTCGTTGGCAGATTCCTTTTGAAAACAAAGAGAAAGGTTATGTTTATTTTGTTGATGCATATTTGCCTGATAAAGATATTTATATCGAGATTAAAGGAAGAAAATTTGAAAAAGGTATGAAAAAATGGGAATGGTTTCATAAAGAACACCCAAATAGTGAATTGTGGGATGAGAAAAAACTTAAATCACTTGGCCTATTAAAGGGCAAGAAAAACAAACAAAAGGTTCTGATAATCCCAAGAAATAGCCAATAAAAATTATAAAAATTATATAATTATTAACATGTCGTATTATAGATTTGGACCTGAAGACATTCTCAACACAACCTTAAAGACTTATCCTAAGTCGACAATAGAACTTAACGGAAATATTATAACTGGCTCAGTATATCTTGAAAATAGTTATATTATTTCACAATTTGGTCCAAAATATTCAAATTTAAACACGAGAACATACAAAGGATATAGTCAAAGAAAAGCGGGATTTGTTAATTTTACTGGTCCATTTACAGCGTCTGTGTTGTTTAAATCTGCAATTTCGGGTAGCACAAATAATATTTTATTTCATTCAATTTCTGGTACGTTATATCCATATTACAAAGTAGAAAATGCGGATTATAAACCTGAATATGGCGGAACAAAATCAACTTTTTTTAGGATAATTGATATTCCTTCAATTTATTATGATAAACGTGTTTTAACAGGATCTTTCTCGGCGTCAGACTACAATTCTGCTGGTGAATGGAGGGAGATATTTGACAATGGAAGAGGTGGAGTATATTCTGGTAGTTTGACAGCAACCTTGGTGGGAAATATTTTTTATGATGAAGGAATTGTAACGTTAACAAAACCAGATTTGATTGATTTTGCAAACGTTTCAACCGAGAATTTAAAATGGAGAGTAAATTTCAAAGGGATTAACAATATTCCTATTAAAATATTTAATTGCAGATGTCCGGCAGGGGATTGTAATGCCTCAACCAACCCGACCTTTTATCAACAGCCTGATACGGGGGATTACAAGAATCAGAAAGAGATTATAATGGACAAAAAAGATACATATATAACGACAATTGGGTTGTATAATGATCAATTTGAACTTGTTGCCATGGCAAAGCTTTCAATGCCTATTAAAAAAGAACTTGCGACGAACATAAATTTTAGGTTAAAAATAGATATGTAATTTTGGTGGTTAATGATTCTTCGGACTTGACATAAGCACATCAGTAATTGGCTATACAATGTTGGATGCACAGTCCAAATTAATAGATTGTGGTCACATTGATCTAAAAAATGAAAAAGATCCCTTCAAAAAACTCTCATTGTTTAACAAATTTTTAGACGATTTTAAAGCAAAACACTGGGACAATTCTATTGTCATATATGTCGAAACGCCTCTCATGATGTTTTCGGCAAATCAATCTAGCGCACAAGTAATATCAAACCTTCAACATTTTAATGGAATGTGTTGTGCAGCAATTTATTTAAAATTGGGCCTTTGTCCAAAAATGGTCAATGCTTCCTCGGCAAGAAGATTAAATGGTATAACTGTTCCAAGAGGTGTAAAAGCAAAGGAAGTAGTAATGCACCATATAAAAGAAAAAAAATTAATCCCAGATGAGAAATGGGAATATAAAAAAACAGGCAAACCCAAAGAACACATGAAAGATGTTTGCGATTCGTATATAATTTCTGCTGCCGGTCTTATTTTAGAAAAATAATAAATAATTCTTGACAAAATATTTTTAATATGTTAGTATTAAAATATGGATTTAGATTTTTATAATTTATGTCCTTATATTTTTTGGGGCATTGTTTTATTAACAATTTTACATGGAGCGCCGAAGAAAAAATGAAATTAACTGAAAAAATTGCTGAAGAAGTATTTGATAATATTTATGAAAAACTTCATCAAAAATTTTATGATATTTTAACAATAGATGCGAATGAAAAACTTATTAATGATTTATTTGATATTATTGTAGATAATTTATGTGAAGTGTCTTTGAGAAAAAAGGATGACATTACTTCTTATATTAAAGAAGCTGTGTCAAAAAATATTGACAAAACATTTGATAGTGTTATTTGTTGTTATGTTGAAAGTCAAATGGCAAATTGGGTTAAAGAAGGAAAAGCTAGACAGGTATTTGTTGACGGACAAAATAACTTGCCCACAGAAGCAGACGAGGAAGACGGAGAAGAGTGTGATTGTCCAGATTGTAGACAAAAAAGAGATGGAATGGACGTTACAGATTTGTTAAACCCCGGAAAGAAAAATAAAAAAAGAAAGTTGAATTAATGCCTAAAAATATTTGTCCATATTGCAACAAAAAAGAAACGGTTATAAATATAAAACTAAAATGCTTATTTTTTTGTGATGATTGTTTTCAAAAATGGTTTGGATTTACAGTAGAAGAATATAAAAAAATAAGAAATAAAGAACAAATTAACAACAAACTATTAAATAACTATAGATTAAAAAGACCTTTTATAGGTTCAAATGGTGCGCAATATTGGTTCAAAGGGGGACAATTTCATCGAGATAAATTACCTGCTATAATTTATTTAAGGGAAGAGGAAGGAGAAGTTTATTACGAAAATGGAAACCCGATAATGTGAGGATTAATGTCTTTCTTACTTGACGAAAAAATAGCCTTTTTAAAAGGCGTTCTTGGTCGATATTATATTGGTTCAAGAAAAGAAGAACTTGTTTTTAAGTGCCCCTTTTGTGAACATAGAAAATTAAAATTACAAATTAATATTGAAAAAGATATTTGGCATTGTTGGACGTGTAATGAAAAAGGTAGTAATTTATACAGACTGATAAAGAAATTAGGAACAGCAGCAGATTTAGACAAATATAATAAGTTGTATAAAGCAACAAAAAAAGAGGACATAAAAGAAAAAAATAAAGATTTTATTAGAATTGGCTTACCCGAAACATATTATCCCTTAGTGGTTTCTGGTTCTTTTGTTGGGAATAAATTAAAGAATTATTTAGTCAATGAAAGAGGATTGACCGAACAAGATATTTTGAAGTGGAAAATAGGGGTAGCGTCAACTGAAAAATATGACAATGCGATTGTTTTTCCAAGTTTTGATAGATATGGGCAAGTTAATTATTTCACAGCAAGAACGGTGGATCCCAAAAGGTATCATTTGCCCAAGTCAGAAAATGGGTATAAAAGCAGCATAATAGTAAATGAAATGAATATTGATTTTGACAAACCGATTGTTATATTTGAAGGGTTTATAGATGCGATTAAGAGCGGGTTTGGTAATGCTGTGCCTTTATTGGGGAGCTTGTTGAGCAAAAATTCAAAACTTTTTGTTACAATTTTAGAACATAAAACAGTGGTTTATTTGGCGTTGGATGCTGATGCAATTTCAAAAAAATGTGATATGGCAAAGGATTTTATTGCGCACAATATTGAATGTTATGACGTGGATGTTGCGCCATTTCATGATGTGGGCGAGATGACAAAAGAAGATTTTAGAGTGCGTTTTGAGAATGCAGTGCGTTTTGATGAAAATTATATGTTAAATTTGAGAATGAAGAATTTGGCTTAAATATGAAAATTGCACACTTGGCAGACTTGCACATTAGAACTCTGAAAAGACACTCGGAGTATCTTCAATTTTTTGAATTGTTATATAAGTCACTAAGAGAACAACAGCCTGATATTATTGCGTTTTTAGGCGACGCTCTACATCAAAAATTAAACATTTCTCCTTCGCAAATTAAAATTACTTTTGATTTTTTAAAAGAAATTTCATCAATAGCGCCATTATATTTAGTTTTGGGCAATCATGATTGTAATTTATGCAACCCCGATGAACTAGATCCTTTAAGTCCTTTAGTTGAAAATCTCAAAAATTACAACATAACTTATATGAAAAAGTCTGACATTTATACTATAAAAGAAGATCCAAAATTTAATTTTGTAGTATTTTCTCTACTGGATAAAAATGATTGGCTACAAAAGGAGCATATAAACAAAAATTTAATTAATATTGGGCTTCATCACGGGATGGTTAATTCTGCATTTTTAGATAATGGTTTAAAAGTAGAGAATTCGCTTGATTTAGATTATTTCATGGATAAAGTTGATTATTTAATGCTTGGTGATTTACACGAACACCAATCTTTAAACAAACAAAAAACGGCAAATTATTCAGGAGCGTGCATACAACAGAGTTACGGAGAAAGTCGCGAAAAGGGCTATTTAATGTGGAATATAACTTCCAAAGAAGCCCATAGCGTTGAGTTCATAAAAATTCCGAGTCCATGTCCATTCTATACTTTAGAACTCAAGGAAGACCTATTGGTGCCCCTTAAGGCACGCATCTTGCCGCACGCAAGAATTAGAGTCCTATCCAGACAATTGAACATTATTGAAAAAAATGAAATAGAGCAAAAAATAAAAACATTATATTTTCCTAAAGATCTTAAGTTTCTTGATCAAGAAAATGCCAGTAGACAGGAAATAAAAATAGATAAAGATGTTAAAATAGAAAATCTCTCTGATACGAATGTCCAAAATAGACTTATAACAAGCTTTTTGGAGCAGTACAAATTAGATGAGAAAATATTAAATAAAATTTATGAACTAAATGAAGATTACAACACCAAAGCAAGACAACAAGAAAAGATTGTTCGTAATACAGTTTATAAACTTGATAATATGAAATTTGATAATATGTTTTCTTTTGGTGGAAATAATGAGTTTAATTTTTCAAATTATAAAGGAATTTGCGGTATATTTGGAAATAATGCTTCAGGGAAATCGAGTTTGATTGTTGATACTCCTCTTTATGCATTGTTTAATAGAGTTAGTAAAAAGGGCGTAGTGAAGAACGATTCTATAATCAACGAAGATAAAACCGAGTGCAAAGTAGCGCTGGATGTATTGTCTGAAAAAGGACTATATAGAATTGAAAGAAAAACAAATACATATATTAAAGCAGGCAAAAAAACGGGAAATACACAAGTTCAAGGAAGAACGGAAGTTACATTAAAATTAATTGATGAAAACGATAATGAGAAAAATTTAACAGGTGAAACTAGGGCAGACACGGATTCAATAATTGAAAATTTGTTTGGCGGATTTGATGATTTCATGAATACATCGATAGCGCCTCAATGGCGCTTGAACGAACTAATAGAGAAAGGATCAACCGAAAGACAAAAACTAATAGGCAAATATTTTGACATAGATTTATTCCAGTTAAAATTTGACTTGGCCAACGAGGACAAAAAAGACATTCGTTCAAAACTAGAACTATATGAAAATCAGAACTTTTGTAGCCAAATAAAAATATATGGTGACAATTTGTCTGATTTAGAAAAATTGCAGCAAGAACAAGAGAAAGAACATGAACAGAATTCTGTCCAATATGCCAAGATAATGGATAGAATATTGGACATTAGAAAAAAAATAATAAATATTAAAACCAACAGCAGATTTTCTGAGCAAACAGCAAAAGAATATATTGAAAAATTAGATGAAAAAATTGTTAATATTGGTATCAGATATAATGATACTCAAAATGATATTGATAAAACGAAATTGAAAATTGAGCAAACAAAAGAAAAAAAAGAAAAATATAATTTAAAAGAATTGAAGGAAAAAGATAAAAAGTGGATTGATATTTGCAATGAAATTAATGATAGAAGTTCATTTATTTATCATAATGTTAAAACTATAGAAACAATAAATAAACAGATAAATAAATTAAAACAATATGATTGTATAAATAATGTTAATTGTAATATGCTAAAAGAATTAAAAAGGCAAGAAGAACAAAAAGAAGAAATAGAAAAACAAATTATTCAGAAAAAAGAAGAAATAAAAAATTATGAAGAAATATTGAAAAAAGAAGAATTAGGAGAAGCAAAGTTTAAAATTGGCGATTTTGAGCAACTAAAGAAAGAAATCGAAAAAGAAGAATGGTCATTGGAAATGTTAAAGAAGGATTTGCAACTTAATAAAGAAAAAATAAATTCATATAAAAAAGATAAGAAACAAAAGGAAGATGAATTAAAAGAGTACGGTGAAAATTTAGAACAAATAAAGAAAAATGAGGAATACGAAGAAGAAATAAGGAAATTGCAAACATTAGAAGAAAAAATAAAAAATAATTTATATAAAATTAATGCAAATAAAACGGTTTTGGCAGAAAAATTAGGATCGATTAAAACATCATTGGAAGAGACAAAAAAACAAAAAGAAGAATATGAGCAATATAAAGAAAAATATGAAGCGTTAGATTATTATTTGAAAGCAATAAACAAAGAGGGAATTCCCAGAAGGATTGTTTTGGACAACTTAAATATAATTAATGGAGAAATAGGCAGGTTATTGAGCAGTAATTGTAATTTTACTGTGCAATTGGAAGAGTCAGGGAAGGATATTGAAATTTATTTTTGTCCAGAGAAGGGAAAAAAGAGATTGATTGAGTTATGCTCCGGATTTGAAAAATCGATTTCATCAATTTTGATCAGGGCCGCTTTGATTGGTGTATCAACATTACCAAGGTTTAACGCAATTATTTTTGACGAGTCATTTGAAAATGTTTCAAAAGAAAATATAAATGTCGTAGTAGACATATTAGAGAACTTGAAGAGCAAATTCGAGACGATTTATATAATTTCACATAACGAACAACTTAAAGACATTTGCGATAATGTTATTATTTTACAAAGAAACGACCAGGGTTTTAGTCAAGTCGGATAAGGAGATAAAATGGTAGATAAATTTATTTTTCAAATGGAATGCGATTTGTGGTGTAATATGGGAATTATAAAAATCAAAATGATCAACTATGAAGGAGAATCTAAAGAGACTTCAAAAGAAAAAATTGATTTTGAGCAAATTAAAACTTGTAGCAGCAAACTGAAATCGGAAGAAGCTTTTGATTTGGCATGGAAAGAAACCGGAGAGAAAATGAAAAAAGAACTTTTCAAAAAAGGAGAAAATAAATGAAAATATTAATGAATGATTCATCCGGCCTACCGAGTGGCACATTTACGTTTGCAATTCTGGGCGTGGCTATTACCTCGTTGGCAATTATTGTATCGTTTTTAAATGGCATAAAATTTGGTGATTTTTCAATAACATTCAAAGACATAGACGATACACTTGTTCTCGGATTCTTGGCAACAACAGTTGGAAGTTATGTATATAGAAGGACAAAATCAGACGCAGCGAATTCTGAAACAACCGAGGAAAATCCGAATGATAAAAAATAAAAAAATAAATATAAAAAATCATTATACTGGTCCAAAATGCATCTTCTGCAAAGTTAAAGAGGATGTATTTAGTTCATACAGTACAATTGACTATATAAAAGAATGTATATTAGACATAGGACGGGTATAAACAAAATTACACTCTGTGCAAAGAATGTAGAGAAAAATTAATTGAACAATTAGAAAAAATAATAAAGGAGTTAAAAAATGGCAACAAAGAAAAAACATAAAATGAAGAATGTAAGAATATTACTTGACCTAGATTTTGATACAACTGAGTATAGTTTTAAGGTTCAAAATTTTGATAATCCATATAGAAATGATTTGTTGGATTTTGGAGCAATTGCCGAGCAGGTTGAAGGTATAATGAGCGATTTAATGTACAAATTAAAAGCAATGGATGAACATTCTAAACAACCTGAGCAAGTCGCACATAATAAAAAAAATAAAAATTAATTTTAAAAAAGGATAAAAAAATGAAAGAAGTAAAAGTAGTATTTGATTTTGATTTTAGAGGACATCCAAAAAGTGGTAGTACAATTATGAGTAGAGAATATAACGGGAAAAGAGATCCATTAGAATATGAATTATTGATGAAAGCATTAGAAGTTGAATATAATAAAGTTATGGAACTACTAAAAGAGGAAGCGACGAAACAAAAGAAATGTAAAAAACAAAGGAATTAGAATGTTCAAGAAAAAAGATTATTATGAGGAATTTGAACTAGAAGTATGTTGTGAAAAATTAGCAAAATGTGAGCAAATTGATTTGGTCGAAAGTTATGAGGATGATTATTGTCAACAGCCAAAATTATTTTGGTATGTTAATTGTGGAAAAATGGAATCGGTTGAAATTTCTCATTGTCCATTTTGTGGGCAAAAATTAAAGGAGAAAAAATGAAAATATATAACGTAATGAAAGAGGTAATAATTGTAGATGTTAGATGGTTTGAGACATATATTGAAAAATCATTTAAAGATTATGAAAAAGCACAAAGTTTTTTACTTCTTAAAAAGTCTAATAATGAAATGAACAATGAAAGATATTTTATAGAAGAATCAGAACTGGAGGAATAAATGAAAGGAAACCGAACATAATAAATAAAAATAAAATATATTTTCTCTTGACATTTAACAAAAATTATGGTATAGTAGTAATATACCTATAAGGAGATAATATTATGGTTTATAAGCTTTTTTCAATTGTATTGGGTTTGGCAATTTTGGTATTGGGTGGTTTTTATGTATATGAAAGATATACAAAAAATAAACTGGAAGAAAATTTGAACAATCAAATTGCACAGTTACAACAAACGGTAAAAGAAACAACAACTGCTTATTCAAAATTGGCAATTGAAGCAGACGATTTAAAGACAAAAAATAAAGAATTACAAAGAATTATTGACACAAGAGACGAAGAAATTGTTTCATTGACGGATGTTATTATTAAATTGAAAAATAAAATTTATGAGCTGCAAAATGTAATTGAATCAATGGAAGATGCGGCGGGAAATCCAGTTGATTTGAGCGCAGAGTGTAGAGAATGTTTGTTGGGCGTTAGGTTTATTGTGGGATTTAATCAAGATTTTGATTATTTGAACATCTCTGGCCATACAAAAACTAACCCAGCGGAGGCTCACATCGAACTAAAATGGTTGCGTCCGTTGAAATTTTCACTAATACTAACCAAAGATAAGAAGGATAATTATAGAGTTTATTTGGACTCGAAAGAATCAGACATTGAAAGTGTGGAATTAAACTTGAAAGTGGATCCCAGTATTTTTGATGTAAAATGGTACGAGAGAATTGCTTTTGGGGCAAATTTGGGGTTGGGCGATGGACTTTTAGCCTCAGTTAGTGCCAATGTTTTAATTTTTGACAACTGGTTTGTTGGACCATTTTTTGCTACGACTTTTGACGGGAAGGATATCAAGAAGTTTTATGGTGGTAATGTTTTGTGGCAGCCTTTTAAATAGGGAGATGAAAATGAAAGAGAATAGATTTAAATTAACTTTAGAATTTGGATCATATAAAACTGAAAAAAACATACAAAGAGATTGGAAAGAAAGTCAAGATTTACTTGAACATGAAGAAGAAATTACGCCAGATCATTTAAGAAAAATGATATTAAAAGTATTTTTAAACGGCATAGAAAAAGATTTAGAAGAGATGTTATTGGATATAGAAAATCAATGTATAGGTGGGGAGCCGAAAATGAACATAATAAATAAAATAAAAAATAAATTAATTTGTCTAATAAAAGGTCATGACTGGTTATTATTAGTAGATACAAATAATGCAGAAGTTAATATTATAGAAATAACAACAGAAGATGGCAAATATAATATAAGAGGATGTGAAAGATGTGGTTCAATTTATTTACTGAAAGAGGAAAATAATGAAAAAGATACCATTGGTCATATCAAAAACTAATAAAGAAATATTAAAGGATGCTCAAAAATTTTGCAAAAAGAATTTGAAAATTAGCTGGGAAGTTGCTTTAAGCAAATTGAAGAATGGAGATTATAGAGGGACAAGCGCCGAAGTCATGTTGAAAGGATTTGATTTTTTGTTGAATTATGAGAAGGAGAATAAAAGTGGAACATAATAAAGAAAATAAAAAAAGTTATAAATTAATTGAAAAGAATAAAGGATCTAACAAACTAAAGAAACCATTCTTCTGTCCACATTGTAAAAAAATCACTGGTTCAATAGATGATGAGAAACTTTTATCACTAGGAATTTGTGCAGAATGTTTTGTACTATATGTAGATTTAAGAGAAAAACCATTAATTGATTTAGATTATTATAAAAAACTAAAAGAAGATGGCGGACATTAAAAAAACAAAAAAAAATTAATAATTTAAGTATTTTGTATATTATAATGTATAATTATTAGAGTATAATAACGTATCAAGGAGACAATAAAATGCCAAAGAAAAAGGAAATTTTAGGGTTTGAAGATAGAAATTATAAACAATCAGAAGATATTTACGCAACTATTTATCAGATTTGGGAAGACATAAAGCAAGAGAAGAACACGTCTTTTGGAATGACAATGCCGATTGAAGAGTTGAAAGGCATGACCTTAAAGCTTGTTGGCGACAATAAAATTGAAATTATGTACCATGCATATTTGGTAACTAGTCCATATGACTTGGCCAAGATGGAACAAATGGGCAGTGATGTGATTAAGGAAGTGGTAAATCAACTGAAGAAAAGATTTAAGAAAGTGACGAAAAAGACACTCAAGTTGACCAAAAAAGATGGGCAATTCGCATATGAAAAAGTTGGGAAGACCTGTGGAGAAGTTTCTGGGATGTTTGGTCAGGGGACAAAATCAATTATGAACAACCCAGTGGGCAGATTTCTATTGCGCGAAAAGACGATTTATGAATATTCAATAGATTAAGTAATAGAAAATGTCTAAAAAATTGACGATTGAGGAAGGAAAGGAAAGACTAAAGAAATCTTGGGGCGACATTGTGACATTGTATGAATCAACGTATATTTCTCTTAGAGAAATGGCAAAATTTAATGATAAAGAATATGGAGATTTTGAAGGAACTGCGGATGCAGTTTTTAATAAAAAATGTTCACACCCTAAAAGAAAACAAGAGAAATATAAAAAAACATGTCAAGAAAGATTTGGAACAAATCATCCTATGCAACTTGAGGAATTTCAACAGAAATCTAAAAAAAATAATAAATATATAGTAACAATTGAAGAATTTAAAAAAAGATTATTTAAGATTTATGGTGATGGTGTAGTTTTGGACGAATCAACATATATAAACACAAAAATAAAATGCAGATTTATTGATAAAGAATTGGGAGAATTTTTTAAAACTCCTAATAATATGATTTGTCAAAAACAAGGGCACCCTAAGAGACAACAGGAGAAATGTAGACAAACATGTATGAGAATATATGGCGTAGATAACCCTGCAAAAAATAAAGAAGTTCAAGAAAAAATGAAACAGACTTGCTTGAAGAATAACGGCTGTGAATATCCGGCTCAAAATCCAGAGATAGCGCTAAGACAAGCAAAATCGCAGAAAAATTCAGGAATAATGATCCACTGGAAAACAGGAAAAGAAGTTGTGTGGACGGCGGGTTATGAAAAAGCGCTTATGTATGTTTTTAATAGAGATCTAATAGATTTTGAAAAAGATATTCCATTTTACAATGAAAAAGATAAATATATGTATTTTGTTGATTTTTACCTGCCAGATTATGACTTATACATTGAAACCAAAGGAAGAAAACGCGAAAGAGGAATGAAAAAATTTGAATGGTTTCATAAAGAACATCCAAATAGTGAATTGTGGGATTATAAAAAATTAAAAAGATTGGGCGTAATAGATTCAAAAGGTAAAATAAAAAAATAAATTCATTATGAACAACACCAAAAAAGAAACAATAGAAGAAATGATTAAATGTGGAAAAAATCCACAGTACTTCTTAAACAAATATGGATATGTCGTTCATCTTGTTAGAGGATTGATTAAGTTCGATACATATCCCTACCAAAATGACATATTGAAAGCTTGTTGCGAACACAGATATAATATAGCATTGAAATCTCGCCAGTTGGGTATGACTACAGTAATTGCACGGTTTCATAGCGTGGCTTTTATTATTTATGCGACATCAAAATATATTGGTCCTTGCAACCAAACAAAAGAGTGCTCAAACTACACTTCGCATGGTTAAAAATATAATAAAATACGCACCCAAATGGATGTGTCCCGGCTTGGTAAGAATAACAGTTAATAATAGAACTAGTATAGAATTGTCAAATGGTAGCAGATTCTCTGCCCTAACTACATCAGATGATGTTGGACGTTCAGAAAGTGTAAATTTTCTTTTTTGTGATGAAGTAGCGCATATAGAAAAATTTGAATCACTTTGGGTTGGTTTAGAGCCGGTTATATCAACCGGTGGTCGTGTTTTTCTCACGTCAACACCAAATGGCACACGGTAATTTCTTTCATTTCTGTTACGAACAGGCAAAAAATGGACAAAACAATTTTAATTGTAGGTTTGGTAAATACAAAAATCCCTATAACGATTTAGAAGAATTTGATGATAGATTAATGTGGTGGGTCCATCCAGAAAGAGACATGGCATGGTTTCAAGCTGAAACTTTTGGAATGCCATCTCGCCAAATAGCGCAGGAATATGGATGTTGTTTCAATACAAGTGGTGATACCTTCTTGGATGGAGACACCATCCAAAGACTTGAACAAACGACATCCGAACCATTATATCGTGAATATCTTGACAAAAATTTATGGATTTGGCAAAAACCTATAAAGGGTGCAATTTATTTAATAAATTGTGATATAAGTTCAGGCCAAAGTACCGATTTTTCATCATTTCATATCTTACGCATAGATGCACAATTCGAACAAGTTGCCGAATATAAGGGCAAAATCAAGCCCGATCATCTAGGCGAACTCTTAGTAGACGTATCAAAAGACTATAATAACGCTGTTATCTCCCTTGAGAATAACAGCGGCTGGTCGTTACCAACTGTCAATAAAATACAAGAATTAAATCATCCTCATTTATATTATACATCGAGAAAAAAACCAAAATTTAAAAATGATTATTATAGTGTTGATCCTTATTATGCCGAAACGAGCAATGATTATGCACCAGGGTACTCTGTAACCTCTGTAAATCGCTTGCCAATGTTGGCCAAATTAGAAAAATATGTACGTATGAATGATGTCATTATTCGTTCACCAAGACTACTTGATGAATTTAAAACATTTGTAATAAAAGAAGGCGGAAGACCAGAAGCATTACGTGGGTATAATGATGATGCAATTATGGCCTTAGCAGGCGCAATATGGGTGCGTGAAGAATCTTTTCTGTATGCATACAAAAACACCGCCACAACAAGCGCCCTTTTAGATGGTATAAAACTTAACCAAACCACAACAAAAGATAGCCATAGTTTTAATTTTAACAGGTCCAACATATACGATAGAACAAGAATTCAAGAAATAGATAAACAGCAAAAGTCAATGAAAATGGCCAATGGTGATGTTATAAATTTAGACTGGCTTTTGGGCGGAATAAGAAAAGGATAAAACTAAACATAATAAATAAAATAAAAATATTTATTTAGGAGTTAATATGGCAGACGACAAATTTAAGTTTTTAAACGATTATTACAAAAATTTGGCAAGATTATTTAGATCTGGACCTGTTGTAAAACAAAGAATTGCAAATAAAATTGCTCCACCCGGAACAAGTGGAACGCCCATTGGAACTGCAAAAGCGTTTTTAAGATCAAATACTTCGGCATATGCAAGTCAATTGGCAAGTTATGGAAACTATTCGAGATTGGCGAGATATAGTGATTATTGTATTCATGGTGATACTTTAATTTGGACAATTGAGCATGGTCCAGTTAAAATTAAAGATTTATGTGATATGTATCCAAACGGTGAAAGATTTCATGTTTATTCATATGATCATGAGAATAAAAAAATTGTAATAGATAAAGCACATCATCCACACCCTACAAAAGTAGATATGACATATAAAGTTAGTTTTGAGAATGGCGGATATATTATAGCAAACGATTCTCATAAATTTATGTTAAGAGATGGAACATATAAACCAGTAAAAGAATTAACAATTGGTGAATCATTAATGCCTCTATATAGAGGAAAATTTATAAAGGATAGAGAATATGTTTGGATTAATGTTCTAAATAATATAGGAACCAATAGAAATAAAAAATGGCAAATTGAACATAGATATATAGTAGAAAGTAATGTAGGAAGATTTTTAAATGAAAGTGAAGTTGTTCATCATAAGAATTTTAAGGCAGACGATAATACATTAAATAATCTTATTTTAATGACAGAGGAAGAACATAGAAAGTATCACGGAGGATTAGCAGAAAGAAATAACAAAGAAAAATGGGAAAATGAAGAGTGGAGAGAAAAATTTTCAAAGCAACATTCAAAATTTATGACAGAAAATAATCCTGCCTATAGAGAGGATATAACTTTTGAAAAAATAGATGAATTTTGTAGAAAATTAATCAACGAAGGAAAAAATATTAATTTTGTAGAGGTTTGTGAACATTTTGAATCAGATCATAGAGTACTGACAAGAAGACTGACTGAAAAAGGTTTTTCTAATATTCCGTGTTATTTGAAAAGTATAGATGAAAATTGGAAACACAACGGGACAGACAACAGGGGAGAAAAAAATCCAAGATACAATCACGAATTGACTTTTCAAAAAATTTGTAATTTTTACAAAAAAGGAACAGAATTAGAAGAAATAAAAAAACATTTTAATGTAAGTCAAGTTCCAATTCTTGCTCGTTTAAAACAAAATGGATTTAAAACTTGGAATGAATTTGTAAAGAATTATGATAATCATAAAATTATTTCTATAGAACCATATGAAGTAGTACAAGTTTATGATTTGACGACCGAGATTCATCATAATTTTGCAGCCGGCGCAGAAGAAATTTGGAAAACTAATCATGAATCTAGTAAAATAATGCAAGGCTTTGTTTTTATATCGAATTCGGAAATGGAAACGATGGCCGAGATATCTAGCGGTTTAGATATTTATGCAGACGAAACAGTAACAAGAGACGAATATGGTGATATTTTAAAAATACATTCACTAAACAATGAAATAAAAGAAACATTGGAACAATTATTTTTTGATGTTTTGCGTTTAGACTTTAACGGATGGACATGGATTAGAAATTTGTGTAAATATGGTGATCAATTTCTATTAGTTGATCATCATCCAGATTATGGTATTATGGGGCTATTTCCAATGCCGGTAAATGAAGTTGAAAGAGAAGAAGGATATGACAAAAATGATCCAACTGCATATAGATATCGTTGGCAAACGCAAGGAAATAGAATATTAGAAAATTGGCAAGTAATTCACTTTAGAATACTTGGCAATGATGTATTTTTGCCTTATGGTTCTAGTGTTATTGAACCAGCCCGTAGGGTTTGGCGCCAATTAATTTTGATGGAAGATGCAGTTATGGTTTATAGAATTGTGCGTTCTCCGGAACGTCGTGTATTTTACGTCGATGTTGGAAATGTTGCGCCACAAGATATACCAACTTATGTTGAGAAAGTACAAAAGCAGCTAAAAAGAAACTTAGTTATTGACACGGACACTGGACAAGTTGATCAGAGATATAATCCACTTTCGACTGATGAGGATTATGTCATCCCCATCAGGGGCGATTCTACAGGTACTCGCATTGAAACACTTCCTGGCGGGCAGTTTACTGGGGATATTGAAGATTTGACATATATCCAAAATAAATTGTTTGCTGCCTTAAAGATTCCTAAGAGCTATTTAGGCTATGAAGGAGATATAACTGGAAAAAGTACATTGTCGCAAGAGGACATCCGATTCGCGCGTACAATACGTCGTATACAACAAATATTTATTAGCGAACTTAACAAAATAGCGACGATACAATTGTTCTCAATGGGGTTTAAAGACGAGGACTTGCTCAATTTTGAGATAACAATGGCCAATCCGAGCATAATTGAGGAAATGCAACGTCAAGAATTATGGAGAGTAAAGTTTGAAGTTAGTTCAACTGCCACGTCGCAAGAAGGACTTGTTGATAGATACTTTATTTATAAAAAAATATTTAAATTAACTGACAAAGAAATCGAGGCGATAGAAGAAGGCAAAAAGAAAGATGCAATGAGTAATCAACAAGTTGCTCAAATTACAGCAGGGGAAGATCAACAACCTCCACCAGATCAAGGTGGGGTTCCAGGGGTTGCACCGCAGGAAGCCCCAATAGAAGAACCTCCTCAAGAAGCGCCCCCAGAAGAGGAAGAAGGAACGCCCATAACAGCGGGTAGGGATCCAAATATTCAAAGAGCAATGCCAAACGAACTAGGCGGGGACGGCACAAAGGCAAAGAAAAAGAAAATGTCTGACTTAATAAATCCTAATTCTGCAAAGAATCATGTTTACAACACCAAAAAGAATGCACTTGGAGATCCTGGTGATATTGCAACAATTAGAAGAATTATAACTTCTCCATTTGGTGAAGAAAAAGATTATTCAAGTTTTGAAGATAAGTTGTTCAAAAATCGCATTACAACAAACAAAAGATTTATTGAAGAATTAGAGAATAATTCTACATTAAATTCATCAAGACTAAATAAAACAAAAAAAACTATAATTAAAGGATAAATTATAATAATTATCTAAGACGAGGTGTAACTTTATGAAGAATAAGCACAACAAACGTAGAAACGCAGGTCTTCTTTATGAGTTTTTAATTCGCCATGTTTCTCAATGTTTACTAGAAAACAACAAAGAGGAAGCGACAAAGACGGCAAGAATTGCCAAAAGGGGATTCTCTGTTGGGACCAATCTTAACAAAGAACTTAAGTTGTACAAAACAGTCTTAGAGAACAAAGTCGTTTCAAAAGAATCAGCGACAAAATTGCTTAATGAATTCTATTCTGAAGCAAAGAAAATTGACGCATTGAAACTTGACGAAGAAAAGAGCAAATTAATAAAAGAAATAAATTATAATTTGAAAGCGGATAAGGTTTTTAATTATAACGTTCCAAATTATTATGATTATGCCACGGTTCAAACTTTGATAAATGACAATAGGAACAAGACATTGGAAACAGTTGATAGAATAAAATTAGAGGATTATTTGCTGGAGTTAATAACAATCCCAAATAAAACTGTATTAAATGAACAAAGTGATCCAGAAATGAATCCAGTTGTTTATAAATTTATTGTAAAGAAATTCAATGAAAAAATTTCTAAACAACTGTCCGAAGGGCAAAGAAACATTCTTTTTAATTATGCTGCTTTTTTAATGAGTGAAAATAAGAAAGAAGTTAAAGGCAAAATAAACGAACAAATAGAAAAAATAAAAAATAGTTTAAGAATAGTTAAAGATTCAGGCATTTCCAAAGATAAGGAATTGAGCAAGAAAATTAATGAATGTTATAAACAATTTGTGGTAACGAATTTTGACAGGTTGGACGATGACAAAATTGTTGATTTATTGGAATATGCTAATTTGAGTGATGAATTGGAGTCATAATATGTCAAAAGTTGTGACAATTGATGTTTTTAAAGAAAGAATAAAAGGAATTCATGGAGATTTTATTTCTTTAGACGAATCTACTTATATTAATATGAAAATAAAATGTAGATTTATTGATAAAGATTTTGGGCAATGGTGGGCTCTACCTGGTAACGTTATAAGAGGAGCAGGTCACAAACAAAGAGGAAACGAAAAAAGAAGATTAACACAAGAAGAAGCCCAAAAAAGATTATTAGAAATACATAATGGTAATGTTGAATTAGATTTTTCTACCTACAAAGGATTAACAAAAAAGGCACGTTTTATTGATAAAGATTATGGAGAATGGTGGGCCAAACCTATGTATGTTATTGGTCCGAGTGATTATTGCGGCCATAAAGTCAGAGGATATAAAATATCGGGAGAAAAATCAAAAATCTCAGTTGAAGAAGCAAAAAAAAGACTATTTAAAATTCATGGTGATAAAGTTATATTGGATGAATCTACCTATATCAATATGACAACAAAATGTAGATTTATTGACAAAGATTATGGTGAATGGTGGATAGAACCACACTGCGTTATAAATAAGAAAGTTGGACACAAAGAAAGATTTTGTAAAAAAATATCAGAGATAAAATTAATACCCGTACAAAAAATTAAAGAAAGGTTAAAAAAAATTCATGGTGATGCGGTTGTATTAGATGAAACAACTTATGTAAATAAAAGTACTAAATGTATTTTTATTGATAAAGATTTTGGAAAGTGGCTAACAAACCCTGGCGACGTTTTAAATGGACACGGGCATCCCAAAAGAGGAAGAATTAATGCAAAGCAAACTTGTTTAAAAAAATTTGGTGTAGAATATCCTTCTCAAAATAGAGAAATACGTTTAAAACAAATCAGATCTTCAAACAAACATACATTAAAATATAACTGGGAAACAAACGAAGAAGTGGATTGCACCGCAAGTTATGAATGTGCCGTTGTTGATACTTGGAACGGAAACAAAGAAAGATTTGGTTGGCAAATTCCATTTAAAAACGAAGAAAAAGGTTATGTTTATTTTGTGGATGCATATCTAATTGATAGAGATACCTATATAGAAATAAAGCGGATATTTTTGGGATGAATTATCTCAGGAAAAATGGGAATGGTTTCATAAAGAACACCCAAATAGTGAACTTTGGGATTTGCTCAAACTAAAAGAATTAGGAATATTATAATGAAAAAGAAAATAAAAAAAGTTAAAGAATCATCTATGGTTGGAAATATAAAGGGGTTTAGTTCTCCTTTTGGCTCGGTTGTTAAAAGAAAGGGTAAAAAGAATAATGTATCGAAACCTTATGGAGAGGCCGCCCTTTTTGAGAATTTGATCATAGAAGGTGAATTAACAGATCAGGAGATCGACGAGGTAGTCCTAAAATATGGAAATCAGTGGAAGATATATGACGATGAAAATCCTGAAATTCAACTTGGTTCATTTCAGGATCGTGAGACTGCATGGGAAAAACAGCGCATTATAAGGAAACAACAACAGTTAAAAAAAGAGAGAGAAACCAAGAAGAAAGACGCACCCAAAACTGCAAAACAACAAGAAAAGGAAAAAGAAAAGACAATACAAACATTTAAAAAACCAGCACCCAAATATCAAAAAAAGGATAAAAAGCAAGAAGTTCTAACTAGGCTAAAGGAATTCTTAAAAGAGCACCTCCTCAAAGAAAATGTCCTAACTTACACGTTTGAACAAGCCGAACCTGACAAGCAAACACAGTTATGGAACGCTTTTATTGAAAAATTGCCCAAAGCCGTGTTAGACTCTGATCCAAAATTAAGAAGTATTATGGGTGACTTGGCCAAATCTAAAGTAAAATTATTAGACAAAGCATGCAAAGAATTAAATAGGGTTTTAGGTCAATCAGGGGACTACGAATTGAAAGATAAAAAATTCAAAACTGACAATCAAAAAGGGACTATAGAGTTATATTTTAGTATTATATTGAAAGATTCTGGAAAGACATTTCCATTTTCGATTAATATAGTAAATGATAGACCAATGATTCAAATACCCAATCAAACAAAGCAAGAATTGAACGCCATGGATAACCCAGAGGGCAAATCTTTAAGAGCGGAATTGATACACATACAAGAAACAATTTTTGAAAATATGGAAGATGCAATTCAAGCTGCCCAAAAAAGAGATAAATATTTAAGAGCATTAGAAGATGAAGTTGATGGTGCAATAAACAATATGAATCCATTAGAAATTGAAATGAATAAGTTTTTAATAAAAAACAAATATAAAGGTATAAAATAGGAACATAATAAATAAAAAAATAAATCATTTTAAGGAGCATAAAAATGAAAAAGAAAATTAGAAAATTGTCCATGAAAGAAGTGAAGAATATTATCAGAGAAGAATTTGAAGATGTAAAAGACATTGAAGACGTTGAAACAAAAGACGTGGAAGATTGGGGTGATGCCGAAATTGAGAACTTGATTAACTGGGCAAAAAGTTTGAGCATTAAAGAGTTTTTTGTGAAACATAATAAAAAAAATAAAAAATAATTTAAGTATAGTTTACAGTAAACTATGTACTATAAACCATTGGAGAGAAGTTAAAATGGCTAGATTATTGAGAGAATATAATGAGTTGATTTATAAGAAAGAGACAATTCTGGAAATGAAAGAGAAGAATCAACCAATTGTCGTACCAGCTCTTTTGCAAAGATGTGATGAGAAAAATCAAAATGGAAGAATTTATCCAAGGGCTATTTTGGAAAGGGAAATTCGGTAATTATCAAAAGGCAGTTAATGAAAGAAGGGCAATTGGACAACTTGATCATTCAGATAAATCAATTGTGGAATTGCAGACTGCTGCACTTTTGGTAACTGAAATTTGGTGGGAAGGTGATGATGTAAAGGGGAAAATTGAGATTTTAAATACCCCATGTGGACAAATATTGCAAAGTTTGCTCGAATCTGGAGTAAGAGTGGGCATGTCTAGTCGAGGAGTTGGGGAAGTAAAAGAAGGAAAAGATGGGACACAAATTGTTGAAGATGATTTTACGTTGATTGCATTCGATTCAGTGCGGTGAACCCAGCACAATGAATGCATGGTTAAACGAATGCAAACAAATAGATTTAAGTTATATAAAAGAAAATATTGCAAAAAATGATAGAATAAATAGAATTTGCAATGAAATCTTAAAGAGGAAATAATAAAATGGCTGATTTTCAAAACCCAAGTTCAAGTTATAAAACAATAGCAAATTATCCACCAAGTACGTATGGACATGGTTCCGAAACAAAAGCAATTGGAAGCCGTGGTCCAATTGATGTGTGGATTTTAAATAGTTCAAGTATTGTGCTTTCGTCTAGCGACGGAACGACGAATGTTGAACTTGTTTCGCTGTCTGGATGTATTTATTCAAACACGTCTAGTTTTTCAGGACAGAATTGGCATACGGCCATTGGACCGGTGGATATATCTTTATGGTCAAACGTATGTTTAACTGTCGTTAATAATTATAGCAACAATTTACAGTCAGGGTCTGTTGAATTTTCTCCAGATGCAACCAACTGGGAACAAAATTGGGATCGTGATACATTTGCAAATTTGACTTCAAGTGGCGGAATTGATAGTATTTTGTCAATGCAAATTCGGAGGTAATTCGCGTCGCTATATTCGCTTTAGAACAATACCTAGTGGAACTGGTGGTTTAGTCGGCGATTATACTGGTAGTTTGTATGTTTCGCTAGTTTGTAATAATGGATAAAGAAATGAAAAAAGGTATTATTTATAAAGTAACAAATAAAATTAATGGGAAAATTTACATAGGACAAACCATACATAGTTTGAACAAGAGAAAAAATGAGCATAGGTATCAATCAAGAAATACAAAAAGAACAGATTATCATAAGCATTTTTATAATGCAATAAGAAAATATGGGTTTGATAATTTTGAATGGGAAATTTTATTTGAAAATATAGAAGAAAAATATCTTGATGAATATGAAATTTGGGCAATTAATTTTTATAACACTTATAAATATGGTTATAATTGTACTCTTGGTGGAAATGTTGGTCGTGGTTATAAATTTTCTTTAGAATCAAGACAAAAAATGTCAAAATTAGCTCAAAAAAGAATGCAAGATCCAGTTTATGTAAAAAAAATATCAAAAGGATGGTTCAGTGCGGGGGAATCTTTTACGCCTTGGAATAAAGGTAAAAAAATAGGACCAATGTCTGAAGAGAAAAGAGAAAAAATATCAAAAGGCCACAACGCAAAAGAATTTGCAGCATTAAAAGATAAAAAAATAATTGGAATATGGATAAATCAATCAAAGTGTGCTCGTGATTTAAATTTAATACGCCAAGATGTGAATCTTTGTTTGTCCAAAAAAGCAAAATCTCACAAGGGGTATAAATTTATATATTTAAAAGAATTAGGAATTTTATAATCTAATATTATAAAGAGGAAATAAAAATGGCTCCAAGAGATAAGAGTAATGTAGAGGTACAACGGATATAGTCGCTTCGTAGCGGTTAAATCGTTGTATGTTTCAGGTAATATTTACAATTCTGGTTCAATTAGAACTAAAGATGCTATAATTTGTGACAAAGGGCATATTATATTATCTTCATCAGAGTCAAGAGCGGTCATATCGGGAAATCTTGAAGTTCTTGGCGATATTTTTACGTTGGGGAAAGTGTATGATGAAGATTCTAATTTGATTTTATCCTCTGCAATTGGTTCAATAATTGCAGCATCTGGCTCGTTAGATTTCCCCAATTTTGACAAAGCATACCACATAAGGGCGGTAAATTCTGATTTGATCTTGTCCAGTACATTTAGAGATGTTACTTTATCAAGTTCTTTAAACATTGTCAATGCAAATAATAAAAATTATTCTATAAAATCTACAGACGGGGATTTAATTTTAAGCAGCACAGCAGGTTCAATCGTAGCTTTATCCTCTTCTTTGAAGATAAAAGACACAAACAACTTAAATTATTCTATTAATGCAAGTAATTCTCATTTGATCCTTTCTAGTTCAGCAGGATCTAAAATAGCCTTATCAAGTTCTTTAGAATTTGCAGTTGATACAGATTCAAACAATTATGTTATAAATGCAAGAAATAGACATTTGATTTTAAGCAGCACAGCAGGTTCAGTAATTGCTTTATCATCAGCTTTAAAAATTATAGATCCAAACAACTTAAATTATTCTATTAATGCAAGTGATTCCCATCTAATCCTTTCTAGTTCAGCAGGATCAGTTGTCCTAATTTCTGGCACAATAGGAACAGACGCTCAGACAGTTGCCCAAATATCGACCGGTTCCTGGAAAGCTGGTTTAATGGCATATGTCTCAAATGGTGCAGCAGGTAGTCCATGTTTGGCCGTATATAATGGCACAAATTGGTTAAGAGTAGCACTTGGAGCAACTATAGACGCAAGCATTTAAAACATAATAAATAAAAAAATAATATTTAGGAGTTATTAATGTCTCAAATAGATTTGAAAAAAATGATTAAACAATTAGTAAAGGAGAGTTTACAAGAAATTCTATTGGAAGAATATATAAAAAACACTGTTAAAAAAGCCATCAATGAAAACATAAGTGCATTAAAAACACAAAAAAGTCCCCCAAAACAACCCTCTTATTCTATAAAAGAATCTATTCTATTAAATTCACAACAGACTGAAAATACAAAAGAAAGTAGTAAAAATATTTATTCACAAAACTATTCTAACTTGCCCAAAATAGACAAAAAATTACTTGTCAAAAAAATCATGGGCGAGGACGTAAACATTAATCCATATTTGGCAGACATACTTGAACAAACAGCCGAAAATTATAAAGAAGAAGAAACTGTACTACAAGAAAGCGCAATAAGACACGCATCACAGCCCGAACAGATAAAAGACGTACCGGAAGATTTCTTAAAAGAATGGGGTCTAATAGGACAAAATAAATCAGAAAATAAAGCAGTTAAAGCAATTAAGTCTGAGGCATTAAATATACAGCAAGAGAAAGAATTTGAAGCATTGAGAGAAAAAAGAAGACAATTATTAAGTGGATTAGTAAAAAAGTAAACGTAATAAAAAAATAAAAATATATTTTAATTAAATATTAAACGGAGTAAACAAATGGACAACAAAAAAATAGTTAAATTAAACTTCCTGAGAAATAGAATTAATGAATATTTTATAAAAAATCCTAATGCAAATAGTTTTATTATAAAAGCAAAAATAGGAAATGATAAAATACACTGGAGAATAGTAAAAGAAAATAAAAAATATAATATTATAGAAGTGAGTAGTAATACAAATAGGTATTCTATAGAAGAAGGAATACCAACTCAAATTATTCATAATTTAAAAAATATGGGAAAGGATGATGTTCAAACAAATCAAGGGAAGTCTGGATATTTTAATGGCAGTGTACCACCTCCTCCACCTTTACCCAAAAAAGCTTTGTTAGATCCAAAAGAAGCAGAAGAGGTTTATAATCAGGTTTTGAACGACACAAAGAAAATGAGTGATGAGCAATTTCATTTGAAATATAATATGAGCAAGAGTACGGTTTTGAAAATGGCAAAACAAGATCCGAAGTGGATGAAAGACCAAAGAGCGGGTGGTTTATACACAAATTGTTATGCGATTATTAATAGAGCGAAGGATATGAGCGATCAAGATTTTCAAGCGATGTATCAAAAACCAAAGAAAGAATTGGTTCCAATGGCTCAAAAATTATTGAAAAAGGCTGGTTTGAGTGCATCAAAAGAAGGGAAGCTGAACGAAGTTTCGCCAGCTTTTGCAAAAATGTCCAAAGAATTTATGGGCGCAGTTGATCCTATGAAGCACATGACACCACAAGCACAACATGTAGCAGCTTCTAGCGCATTAAGAAATGTAAACTCTTTAATGGGTCAATTAAAAGATCCAGCTGAATTAAAAAATGCAGGTAGTATAATGGGGCATTTAACGGGGTTGGTTGACAAATCAACAGGTGCAACCTCGTTTACAAATAGACCTGCTAACAAGGTTGTTGGGAAAAATCCCTTTGAAGGAAAAAAAATAAGAGTTAAAGAAACCTCAAAAAAAGATAAAGAAGATGAAGTTCCAAAGCCAGATCAAAAAAATAAACCAAAGCAAGATCCGCCAAAGGAAGAGCCAAAGAAAAGCGAGCCTGAATTGCCTCAAATGCAAGGGTTGGACAAGGAAAAGGAAGAACCAAAGCAAGCAGCGGGGCCAACTGGAAAAGAGCAATCAGCAGAATTAAAAATGGTCAATGATACATTATCTGGGCAAGTTATAAAAAATGCAACCGTATCGCCAACTCCAAATGGTGCAACAATAAATTTGGACTTACAAGGTGTTGATCAGGGTGCAAAATTTGAGGTGGGGCCAGGTCAAAGGATTGTTTTTTATTATAAAGGAAGGCCAACTTTTATTCGCAAATAGGGGGATGCATAATGAAAACATTAAAAGAAATATATAAAAAAATACTTTTAGAGCAAATTCCACAACAGCAACAAATATCACAACCAAACGATCAGGGAGTTCAAAAAGTGTGGAACGTGGAACAATTAAAGATTTTTGCTAAAGCGTTGTCAATATTATTTAAAAAGAAAGCCTTTGATCCTTTTGCTAACCAAAAAGATTCAAGAACGGAAGAAATAGCAAAGGCTACTTTAAAATTTCTTGAAAGAAAAATAAAAAACGGTAAAAATTGGGATTTTACTAAAAGCGATATGATTAAGCCTAATTTGATAGGGGCACATGGAGAAATGTTTTTAAAAACAATTGAAATTAAAGAATTATTAACTCCACAAGAAATAGAAACATTAAAAGAAATGCATCATGATCTATTAATCGCCGCCAAGGTAAATCCAAATCAATATGGTTTTGATAAATGGGGCAATTGAATGAAAACATTAAAAGAAATATATAAAAAAATACTTTTAGAGCAAATTCCACAACAGCAACAAATGACAGGAATGAGTGGACAAACAAGGCCGCAGCAGCAAATGGCCCAAAATACCCAACAGCCTAGTCAAACACCCCTGCAAACAACTGCTCCAAAGATTGGTACAGGTACAAGTAATAAAAAAGTATTTGATTTTGCAAAGAGGAATTTTACCGTTTCGTCATTTCCGATGGAGAAGAAATTAATTTTTACACCATCTAAAGGTTCTATAAGACCTACAGATTTGCGTCAAACAGTGAATCAAATTAAGACTCAATTTAATACAGTTTCAGTTAAAGGGACACCTGATGGAGTGTTTGAAATAGTATTCTCACCCAGTGAGAATTTCGGAAATGTTCTCGATTTTATGCAGCGTCAAGTGGATGAACAATAAAAATAAACCGAACATAATAAATAAAAATAATAATTATATATAACAGAATGAAAATACTAGAAAACAAAATAATAGAGAATTTAATTGAAACGCTCGTTTCTGATAAAGAAATATGTGATATTGTCAAGAAAACTAAATTAGTAGATCTAGCCGCTAACTTGTCCAAAAAACTAGACATTTCTCCAAAGTCCGCAAGTAAGTTGACGATAGGACTTGTTAAAAAAATAAAGGAAATGGCACAAAGTAATAAATTTAAAAATATTAGTAATGTGGATGTGGACGACTATTTTACAAAATCAAACAGTACAAGCAGTCCATGGCCGCCAAAAGATGATAATACGAGCAAAGTAGTTTTCAAAAGTTTTACCAAGGTAAGGGACAATAAAGAAGAAGACGAGGAAGAAAAGATTGAAGAGGAAATGATAGCAGAAATGCCCGCACGGAAAATCTGATATGACACCTCGTATGCCGTTTAATCGTTATCATTTCCCTCCGGATCCACATGGAGAAGCCGAAGATTGGCCCTATGATGCTGCTAGTATTGCAGGGCAAGATCCTGCAAATAAAAGCAAAAAAAGACCAATTATGGCAGGAAAGAGCCCATTTAGAAGCTTTACAAAAGGCAGGGTGGACGGAAACTTAGGGAACGCTTATAATGCTACTTCAAAAGCAGATCCACATTCAGATGGAAGTATGTCAGTTGGTGGTGGATTTAGTAGTCGCGGAATAGATCGGATGGTCTCAACAGACAGCAGATAAAACTTTTGACATGCCCGAACCTAAAGAAAAGCAGGACAAGGCTGAATTTAAATTTGAAGTAGAAGATGGTACGCCTGAATTTTTAAAAGACGAACCGGTAGGGTGTGCTATTCCAAATTTGAATCACGGAGGAAGAGAGCCACAAAGAAGATCGGGTTACGGATTTAAACCAAGTTCAATTATATTTACAAAACTGAAACAAAAGGCAAAAGGAAAATAAATGCCATCAAAATTAACATTGATACAAGTAAAAGAAAAAATAAAACAAATTCATGGTGATGTTGTAATATTAGTTGAAAAAACTTATAAAAATACTTATACAATTTGTACTTTTATTGATAAAGATTATGGAACTTGGTTTTCAAGACCAAGTGATATTATGAAAGGATGTGGTCACAGACTAAGAGGAAGAGAGAACGCTTCTAAAAAGTTAAAATTAACAATTCAACAATTTAATAAGAAATTATTTAAAATTCATGGTGATACTTTAACTTTGGACGAATCAACTTATATTGACACTCAACACAAAGCAAGATTTGTTGATAAAGATTTTCCCAATGATGAATGGTGGTCAAAACCAAATAATATTTTAATTCGGACAAGAGCATCCAAAAAGAGCTATGATTAAAAGAATATTGAATTTAAGAATAACAATTGAAGAAGTTAAGGAAAAAATAAAACAAGTTCATAATGATGTTGTCATATTAGACGAATCAACCTATATTGATACGAGACATTTGGCTAGATTTATTGATAAAGAATTAGGTGAATTTTTTAAAACACCGAATAAGGTTTTTATTGGGAGAGGACACCCAGAGAGAAGTGCGGAAAAATATAAACAAACAATGAAAGAAAGATATGGTTGTACCAACCCAATGCAAAACAAAGAAATTGCTTTAAAAGCCGCCAGATCTCAAAATAATTCTGGTGTTATAAAGCACTGGAAAACAGGCGAAGACTGTGTTTGGGTGGGAAGTTTTGAAAAATCTGTTCTATTAGATCGCAACGAAAAACAAATTGAATATTTGTGGCAACCTGAAGTTTTCATGTTGTGCGATGGCCACACTTACAGACCTGATATGTATTTGGTCAAAGAAAAAATATGGGTTGAAATAAAACGGATATCCAAGAGAAGATGGGATGCGAAAGTTTGAAATGTTTAAAAAGGATCATCCAAATTCTGAACTTTGGAACGAAGCAAAACTTAAAGAACTTGGTATAAAAATTATAAAAACCAAACAGAATAAATAAAAAAATAATATATTTATAATAAGGATTAAAACATGTCTGAAAAAGTATTAGAAATTGAAAAAAGACTAACAATACTAGAGACAGAACTTCCCATAATAAAAGAAAATATAAATGATATATATGACATAGTGTACGACACAAAAGAACACTTAGACAAACAAAATGGGGCAATACCTCATATGACCGAGCAATTAAAGGAATTAGTGGACGAACATCATGAATTTGCTCATAAAATTGACAATTATATTATTAAAACAGAAAAAATAGATTTAAAAACAAAAATAATGTGGGCAATGGGTGGCACAGGTTTAAGTGCGCTTGTATATATTGTATCAAAATTAATTGGATTATAATAAAAAAAAAGAATAATTATAAAGGATATTATGTTGTTTTATATAATGCAGTTGATAAAAAAACTTAAGGAGTTAAATAAATGAAAATTAGAGCAAAGATGAGTGAATTTAGAAATGCCATTAGAGAAGCAATTAAACAAATAACACAAGATGGTGTTAGTCAATCAAAGAGAGCGGCACATGGTTATGGAAACGAAGAGCCATGTGACAGGGATGTGCCCGGAGAAGGATTGCCATTAAAAGGTCTTGGTGAAGTTGAGAAAGAAATTGGAATGGAACAAGGTGATGATCAAGAAGAAGAGGGCGAAGAGGAAGAAGAAACCGAAGAAGAGGAAGAAGAAGTTGACGAAGAAGGTATAACTCAAACCAAAAGAACAAACCAGGGTTATGGACTTGAAGGTAAAGAAGATTATAATGATTATAAAGATCAGCCAGGTGCAGGTTTGAAAATGAAAGAAGCTCTTGGTATTGAATTTGGCCCACAAGACAATAAAAAAAGATTTAAAAAAGTAGAAGGTAATTTAATTTGCTTGCCAAGTTTGAGAGAAGTTTCTCCGCCATCGGCAGAAGCTGAGAGATTTATAACTGCAAATAAAGAAGATTTCAAAAAAAGATATGGTTCAGATTGGGAACGTATTTTATATTCAACTGCGTGGGAAAAATTTAGAAATAAGAAGTAATTGGTGATATGTGAGTTACGAACAAAATAAAGAAATCATAAAGAAAAAAAATAATAATTATAAAAAGACACATCCCAAACAAGAAGAAAGAAGAAGAAAAAATTATTATCAAAAGCATACAGATGCCATCATAGAACACAATACTCAAAATTATTACAACAACAAAGAAAGAGTGTTGCAGCAACAAAAAATATACGAAACAAACAGAAGAAAAAATGATCCAAATTATAGATTTGCACGAGTTTTAAGATCAAGATTAAATAATGCTTTAAGGGGAGATTATAAAGCAGGTTCGGCAGTTAAAGATTTGGGTTGTTCTATGGTGGAATTTAGATTGTATATTGAATCAAAATTTACACCGGGAATGACTTGGGAAAATTATGGATTGTGGGAATTTGATCATATAAAACCCCTTTCAAAATTTGATCTAACCAATAGAGAAGAATTTCTTAAAGCGTGTCATTATACAAATATTCAACCTCTATGGAGAGCGGATAATATAAAAAAGGGCAATAAATAAAAAAAATAAAAATTAATTTTAAAAGGATGAAAAATGAAGAAAAAGTACACTGTAAAAGTTGAGTTAAAACCAGGTGAATCTCAAGAAAAATTGTTAAAAAGATTTACAAAAAAATGTAAAAAAGAAAATATTACGAAAGAATATATCGAAAAAACTTCCTTTTTTACAAAAAAATCTCTCAAAAAAAGACAAAAAAGATTAAAAAATGCGTTCTTAAAGAAAAAAAATTAAGTTAGATAACAAAAACAAAGATTTTTTAAAGTATTTTTTATTTTTAGTGTTTTTGAATACTAATTATACAATAAAATCATATTTTTTCACAAAGGAGAAAAAAATAAATGTCTAAAATTTTTAAGGAAGCTGTCGCAGAAGTGAAAGCTTTGAACGACTTGGCTATGCAAAACGCTAAAAATGTTTTGCTTGAAAGTATGAAACCCCAAATTGAACAATTCATTAATTCTCAATTAGGTGAAGCTGAAGAAGATTCAGCGGATAAAGATAAAATTGAAGTGCCCGAAATGGAAGAAGGTATGTATGAAGCGGCTGACGAAGAAAAAAAGGATGAAAAAGACGAAAAAGAAGTTGAAGAGTCCTTCATGATGCCAGAAGCTGAAAAACCAGAAGATGAAGAGGAAGAAGAAGAGGAGGTGGATGAAGTTGTTGAAATGACCGAAGAAGAACTTCAGAATGCGGTTATGGAAGTTTTGAAAGCGAGTGCTTTGAAAACGGAAGCGACCGTTACAAAAGGATTTCATGATCCAGAAGATCCTACTCCAAAAACCGCTGGTGGAAAAGAGCAAAAAGGCATTGCCGATGAAAAATCAGGCGAACATGCTTGGAATGATGAAGTTCCTCCGCACAAGCAAGATTGGACGGTAAAAGAGAATAATTATAAAAAAGTTCTAAAACAAATGACTCAAGAATTAAATGAGTATAAACAAGTTTGTAAATATTTGAAAAAACATTTACAAGAAGTGAATCTTTTCAATAGCAAATTGTTATATACAAATAAAGTGTTGCAATGTTCAAATTTGAACGATAAACAACGCTCTATTGTAATTGAAGCATTTGATAGTGCAAAAACTATTCGCGATGTCGAATTAGTATACAGATCCCTTAGTGAGGGGTTGAAAATGGCCGGTATAGTAAGTGAAACAAGAAAGACTTCTAAAAAAGCAAGATCTTCTTCTTTCACGACCTCTTCCTCAAGTCTTTTGAAAGAATCAATTCAAAAGGAGGAAAAACAAGAAAACTCTTTCGCAGACCGCATGAAGATTTTAGCGGGTATTGTTAAGTAACAAGGAGATAATAAATTATGTCTAAAATTAATTTTGAATATCTAACCAAAGATATTAGGGAAAATGCAGAATCCGAAAGGATGAAAAGAGAAAAGTTGGCTTCTAAATGGGAACCGACTGGACTTTTGGAAGGCTTGGAAGATAAAGGTAATTTGAAAAACAAAACCAACATGGCTCAATTGTTGGAAAACCAAGCAAAAGAACTTATTTCTAAAGCACATGTTTTGAAAGAGTCGTCAGAAATGGCTGACATCAAAGGCTTTCAAAATGTGGCTTTTCCGATTGTAAGACGTGTATTTGGTGGATTAATTGCCAATGAATTGGTATCAGTTCAACCAATGAGTTTGCCGTCAGGACTTTTGTTCTATTTGGACTATACATATGGAACAGGAAAAGCAGGTGGCCAAGCTTTAGACTGGACCAGTGGTGGATCAGTATATGGCGATCAAACTGGTATTGGAACAGACAGTTTGGCGACAGGTGGACCATATTTCTTGAATTCGTCTTATTCAAATCGTGAAGTAACAGCAGACTGTGTTGTTCAAGCTTCAGGCGTAGCTACTTGGGCACAAGTTAATTATGATCCAGATTTGTCGGCATCAATTAACAACGTAACATTGTTTTATGTTGATGTTGGATTTACGGGATCAACAGCTTTGGCTTCGTTAGATTTGTCCAATGTTCATAATTTTAGTATTAGTGGTTCTAGTACTAATTGGAGTCAAGTTAAAGGTGTTTACAAACGTCATAATACGGTTGTTAGTTCAACAACTGGTCGCGTTAGAATTTTCTACTCAGGTACGACAGCCACCACAGATTTGTTTGGAACTAATATTGGTATTACTGGTTCTTACGTAAAAGCAACAGGTCTTACGGTAGATAGCACTGGCGTGGTTTTGGCCCCAGTTTTTGAAAGTGATTTCGCAGCCGACATTATACCAGAAATTGATATCAAGATTCAATCGGTAAGCGTAACTGCAAAAACTCGTAAGTTGAAGGCAAAATGGACACCTGAACTTGCTCAAGATTTGAATGCTTATCAAAACCTTGATGCAGAAGTTGAATTAACTTCAATTTTGTCAGAACAAATTGCTCTTGAAATTGATAGAGAAATTTTGGCAGAGTTGTTGAAAGATTGCACAGGATCTACATACTATTGGTCTCGTAAGCCTGGTGATTTTGTTGACAAAACGACAGGTGCAGCCGCAGCCGGTTCGTCTTTTACTGGTACGGTTCGTGAATGGTATGAGACCTTGGTTGAAACGATTATCGACGTTGCCAATCAAATTCATCGTAAAACCTTAAGAGGGAAAGCAAACTTCTGTGTTTGTGGACCTGATATTGCTACGATTTTTGAAGCGACAATGTTATATAAACCAACCTTGAGCTTAGATCCCAAAGAAGCTATGTTTACAATGGGAATTGAAAAAGTTGGTGCATTAAATAACAGATTTACAGTCTATGTGGATCCTTATTTCCCGCGTAACCAAATTTTGATTGGCTACAAGGGCAATAGTTTCTTGGAGACTGGTTATGTTTATGCTCCATATGTTCCTCTAATTGTAACCCCAACCATTTTCGCTCCAGAAGATTTCACACCCAGAAAAGGCGTAATGACACGTTATGCCAAGAAAATGGTGAGAACTGATTTTTATGGGAAAGTTGTTATATTAAATATGAACGTAATTTGATGTATACAATATAACTAGAATAAAATAAGAAAAAGGGGCTTCGGCCCCTTTTTCATTTGACAAACAATAAAAAATATGGTATAATAGAAATATGGGCAAAAAATTTACAGCGCAAGAGGTTAATGAAAAAGTAAAGCAAATTAGCAGTGGAATAATATCTTTGGATGAGTCAACTTATATAAACATGAAAACAAAATGTATATTTATTGATAAGCATTATGGAAAATGGGAAGGATATCCAGATAACGTTTTGAATAAAAAAATGGGTCACCGTCAAAGAGCCGTACAAAATAATAAAATGTCGTTAGAAAAAATAAAAGATAGGATATTTAATATTCACAATGATAATGTTGTTATTGATGAATCTACTTATATAAATATGTTAACAAAAGCACGTTTTATTGACAAAGACTTTGGGGAATGGTGGACTGTGCCAAACAACGTTTTAAATAAAAAATGCGGGCACCCAAAAAGGGGAATATTAAAAAATACAATAAATCAAAGATTTTTGATAGAAAAAGTTAAAAAAAATTTATTTAACGTTCATGGTATAAATGTAACCTTAGATGAATCAACTTATGTGAACATGATGACGAAATGTAGATTTATTGATAAAGATTATGGCCCGTGGTGGGCTACCCCAAATAATATTATATATTGGAAAAAGGGCCACAAAATAAGAGGATATTTAAAGCAAATAAAATCTTCAAACAATATAACAATAAAACAAAATTGGGAAACAAATGAAGAAGTTTTATGCAAGGGCGGATACGAGGTAAAAACCGTGGATCGTTGGAACAAAAATAAAGAAAGATTTAAATGGCAAATTCCTTTTAAAAATGAAGAGAAGAGATATATTTATTTTGTGGATGCCTATCTTCCTGATAAGAACATTTATATTGAAATAAAAGGATATTTTTGGGATCAAGACGCACTTGATAAATGGACATGGTTTCATGCAACTTACCCAAATAGTGAACTTTGGGACAAGAAAAAACTTAAAGAACTAAATATATTATAATACTATATTCTTTAAGACGATTTTAATAAAAATATTATCTTTTTGATAAGTACACACCTAATTATTATCAGCATATTAATTTTTAACTTTTTTAAGGGAGATATAAAAAAATGATAGCAAGTAATGGCGAAGGCGGCGGCCTTTATTATAAATCAAGAAATAAGTACGCAATTAAAACGGACAATACAGATAGATTGACTGTTGATAATTCAAGTGTTACAGTTACTAATAACCTCAACGTATCTAAAGATATTAATGCGGCTGGTGGTTATGCAATGGCGTTTACGTTTGCTAAACCATGCGTAAAACAAGGCACTTTTTCAAGCATGACGGCATCCTATATGTCGTCTGCCGACGATCTTGTTGCGGTGGCTTATGTTGGCGTTCCAATGCCTCGTTCGGGATCAGTTTTGGGCTTGTCAATTAGACCACGTTTTGGTGAAGTTGTCAAATCCGGTTCGTTGTCAGCATCCATTATGATTGACAATGTAAACGTAGCTTGTAATTTGTGGTTTTCCACTGGTACATTTAAGTGCGCCAATGCAGTTTCAAAGGATTCAATTACTTTTACGGAAGGTCAGGCACTTGGTGTAAGTTTAACGGCAAGCTCAGCGTTTTTATCCGAACCCACTATAACAAGTGCAAGTTTTATCGCAACAGTTTTGATTGAGTGCTAATAAAACAAGAGGACTAAAAATATGATTAACACTGGCGGTGATCCGAACGGTAAAGTTGTGTATAATGGAAAGAATTGGGTATTAACAGCCGACGGAAAGACCAAGGCTACTTTTACCAGAGATGAGACAACTTTTAATAATTCAATCTCTGCATCAGGCGATGTAAGTGTTGGTAAAAATATTAATATAGCAGGAACTGCTTATTTAAAAGAAACTACAATTACAGGTGCTCCAATAGTTGCGGGGAATATGACGTTTTCTGGCACAGTAAATACAACTGGTGATACCAGAGTAATTGGAAGATTGTCTGCATCCACATATTTAGAATTGGGTGCAAATGCTATATCCGGCAATGCAAGTATTGGCTTTAATAAATCCATTTTATTGGGGAATAATACTTTTTCAGGCTCGGCTGCAATTGAAACCAACCAATCTTTAAAAGTGATAGGTCTTCTTTCTGCATCGACCTCTCTTGAACTTGGGGCCAATGCAATTTCTGGTAATACTGATATTGGATTTAATAAAGATATTAGGGCACTTGGTGGTTTTGCTATGCCGTTGATATTCTCTTTGAATAATCTAAAACAAGGTGAGCGTGCTTTTATGACTTGCTCATATTTATCGTCAGCAGGAAATATCCCATTTGCCATGGACGGTTTGCCCATGGTGAGAAATGGATCCGTTTTGGGTATTGTCGTAGCTACAAAACGTGGCAATATAATCAAATCTGGAGGCTTTTCAGCCTCTGTTATGGTTGATTATATTAATACTTCTTGCTTGGTCGTTACGCACACTGGTACGATAGTATCAGGTACTATAACTGGTGCAAAATTGTTCAGTGCGTCAAAAGATACTATAACCTTTAATGCTGGTCAAATGATTGGCGTAAGTTTAACCGGTACTGCACCAGATGGTTCGGACGTAGGATATCACTCTGAACCTGACATATTAAGCGCAAGTTTTATAGCGACAGTACTAGTCGAATGTTAAAGAAAAAAATAAAATAAAATAAATTAAAATATAAAAAGCCTCCTTTTGGAGGCTTTTTTATTGCATTAACCTTTATAATTTGATAATTATAGAAGAGGTGCTCATAAATGAAAAAATTAAAAGATATTTATGAAAACATACAAGATAGAAGTTCACTAATAAAAGCATTAAAAAATAACGATTATAAACAAGCCGAAAAAGCAGTTTCCGGAAAGAATCCTCAAAATTTTGGGTTAACTGATAAAGATTTTAAGGAAATATTAGGGGCAATAAAATCCAATAACTTGACCAAAGCTAGGAAAATATTTAGTGTAGAAAAAGAATATATTCCAACGTCAAATTTAAACACATTAAATAAATATGAAATAGAAGAGCTTATTAACTTTATTGACAAATTTTCCGGGGCTAAATATGAGAGAAGTTCTGAATGGCAAGAAGCAGCAAACGTATTAGAAAGATATTACTTGTTAAAAAATAAAGATGTTGATATAAGACAATTTAAAAGTAGTTGGGCTGATGAATTTCAATCAATATTTTCTATATTAGATTCATATTATGACAACAACACACAAACACCCGCAGAAAGACAGAGAATTGAAAAAATATATGATAAAGTATTTGAACAAAGCGGACAAACAGGAAGCGGAACAGAAAAAATAAAATAAAAATATATTTTAAGGAATAAATAAATGTCAAATATATTAACATTAGACTTAACAGCAAGTTTTAAACACGCAGTATCTCCAACTCCTTTTGGAGTATATGATGCAGACGTACACTTTTCTGGTACTGCGGATAGTATGATCAAGTTCGTTTATAACAAGTTAGGTGGTAATACTTTACAGGTAGAATTAACGAACAAGGATGTTTATACGTGTTTGGAAGAGGCGGTTTTAGAATATAGTGCAATGGTCAACTCATATCAGGCAAAGTCAATTTTGGCAGACGTGATCGGCGCACAGACGGGATCTTTGGAAGGGAAAGAGCAAAAATTGGCAAGAATGAGTTTGGCGTTGGCGAACAGGAAGGCTGACGCTTATTCGAGTGAGGCGTTGGTTGGAGGTACACAACACTTGTATTCGGCGTCTATTGCTTTGAGCAGTAGTGTGCAAGTGTACGATTTGCAAGGGATTTTGACAAGTAGTGGGGTGGTGGCAGCAGGACAAAGAGTTTCGATAAAGGAGATCTTCCATTTCAGTCCGACTGCCGCATATAGGTTCTTTGATACAACCTCGGCAGTCAATTATTTGCACAATGAGTTTAGTTTTGAAAGCTTCAGTCCAGATACGGTGTTCTATCTTTTGCCGATTTGGGAAGACGTTTTGAGATCTCAAACGCTTGAACAATCATTTAGAGTTAGAAGATCAAACTATTCTTATGATCTGATCGATAATGTTTTAAAAATTTATCCAGTTCCAACGAGCAATACACATCTTCACTTTACATACTATTTAGCAAATCTTGATCCTTGGTCAGATGCTGACGATCCTTTGATAAATGGAGTTTCAAATTTAAGCAATATTCCTTTTGGAAATATTTCATATTCAAAATTAAATTCTATTGGCAAGCAATGGATAAGGCGCTTTGCGTTCGCGCTTGCAAAAGAAATACTTGGCCAAGTAAGAGGAAAAGTTAGTACGATACCAATTCCGAATGGCGACTTAACACTCAACGGAGCTGAATTGGTTTCGGCAGCGAGAGAAGAGCAACAAGCATTGAGAGAAGAATTAAAGCTGTTGTTAGATGAAATGACATATGATAAACTCGCACAAAAAGAAATGGAGCAAGCTGAATCGTTAAAACAGATCCTGTCAAAAATTCCGATGCGGAATTTTTATACGGATAATTTTACTTGACAAAATAATAAAAGTATGGTATAATAAAGTTATAATTATATTAATAAAATGAATAAAAAATTTTGTAATAAATGTAAAACTGAGAAAGAATTGAGTTGTTTCGGAAAACATAAAGGACACAAAAGCGGCTTGCAGAGCGTTTGTAAAGAATGCAAAAGAAAACAAGATAAAGAAAATTATGAAAAAAATAAAGAAACTATATTAGAAAAACAAAGAAATGATCCAAACACTAAAATTCGTCGTAAAAAACAATATGAGAACAACAAAGAAAAAGAATTAGAAAGAGGAAAAAAATATAGACAAGAACACCCAGAAGAAATAAGTTTGTATAATAAAGGATATAAACAAAGTCACAAAAAAGAGAGAAATTTACACGAAAAAGAAAAAAGAGATGGTGATATTTTATACAGGCTAAAGTCAATATTAAGAGGTCGCTTAAGAGACGCGATAAAAAACAATTACAAATCAGGCTCCGCAGTACGCGATCTTGGTTGTTCAATTGCCGATCTAAAAATATGGCTTGAACAGCAATTTTATCCACATCCAATAACTGGCGAAATGATGACTTGGTCAAATTATGGTCAACTATGGCATATTGATCATATTTATCCATTGAGCGCAGTTGATTTGACCGATAGAAAACAATTATTAAAAGTTTGCCATTGGTTTAATTTAAGACCTCTTTGGAAAGAAGAAAACCTTAAAAAAGGAAATAAAATATGAAAACACTAAAACAACTATATAACGAAATGAAAGGTCGGTTTGGCCGACAAAAAAGGTTCAAAACTTTCTGATTTTGACCCTGAACAAGTGAAAATGGGCTTGGCAATAGAACGCGAACATACCGACGACCCAAAAATAGCTTTGGACATCGTACTTGACCATTTAACCGAAAATCCGAAATATTATTCTGCATTGAAAAAAGCAGGATTATAAAAAAAGAAAATAAAAATTATTTAACAAGGAACAAATAAAATGAGTTTACCAGATATTAGTTCAATTTATCGTATAATGAACTGGCATAAAGATAGAACAGAAAAGAACAAAGACGTTGGAGTATTTATACCAATTCCTGCTGACTTGTCCAAACAATTTCCCGAAAACGCTCAAGACACTTCACCAAAACACATAACCCTCTTATACATTGGCAATGTTAATCCATTATTTGAGAACAAGCTCAAAGAAGTTGTCCAAACTGTTTGTCAACAATTTCGCCCTTTTAAAATCAAAATAGGTAAAAAACAGCGTAGATTTTTTGACAATAACGGTGACAAGACCTCTCACTTCCCCATATTTTCGCGCAAACTCAAAGAGTTTAATTCTGTGTTAAGACAAGAACTATTGCGCAATCATATTGCAGTTGACAGTAAACACCCTGAATATAATCCACACATAACAGTTGAAAAAATTAAAGAAGGGGAAAGACCAAAATTTAAGAAATTAAAGTTTGAAGAAAATCAAGTTATGACAGTTGAACATATTTGGATTTGGCGGAGGTTCTGAACCCTGCATGATACCAGTAGGAAAAAATAAATAAAACATAATAAATAAAAATAAAAAAGATTTTAGTGTATATCGTAGACTAATTATTTTATAGGACAAAAAATTGGCCAAGTTATTTGTAACTGACAAAGAAATAAATTTTTTCAATTCAATAAATAAAGAATTGATTCAAAGAATCGTCGGACAAGAGATAACATATTTTCATGTGAGCGTTGAAAAAAGTGTAGTTAATGATTTGTATAATGAAAGTATAGATAAAGTTGTTTATAGTCCAGTCGTCATTAATGCTTTAGTACTTTATAATCCACCAGAACAAACTTCAA
>Ga0315274_10000798_pt1 | contig 48910 bp, 48 predicted proteins | sample YL17G02_20_MG_FD_203700 | JGI IMG/M metagenome (GOLD analysis project Ga0315274, IMG submission 203700) | Sediment microbial communities from Yellowstone Lake, YNP, Wyoming, USA - YL17G02_20 | ecosystem: Environmental > Aquatic > Freshwater > Lake > Sediment | place: USA: Wyoming | collected... | reverse complement strand
GGTATCCTTACCGCTGGCATGATGTACCTCCTGGGGTTTCGTCCTCAGCCGAGGACTGGTTTCTATTGCTAACCCTAAGGATACTTCATGCCATCATCTTTTTCCAGACAATTTAAGACATCACCCCGGCATGCTTCATTTATAACAGAATCAAACTCTTGATTTATATATAGAGTTGGTAAAAATATGTCTATCTATATATTCAACCACATAGAAAAATCACAGGAGGTAGAATCATCCAACTGCTGGTTCAAACAAGGTTATAACATCTTAAAAGTTTGTATTGATGTTAATCGAGGACCCTCCGGGATGGAACATAGAACAGAAACGATTATACAATATATACCTTTTCTAATTTAAGGAGCTATTAGCAGAGCTGAAGATTATCTGAGATCCCTTTTGATGTATGAAAGGTTTTATTGAATCATGTTATTCTCAATCCATAATAAAGTTTATATAAAGCTTTAGTTTCAATTTCCAAAACCGATAATTAAGATTAGAAGTGCTACTTGTCATTCATCTTAAGAAGTTGGAGAGATTTTTAGGTTAAAGGTGTTAGTTTTAAGGTTTTAATTTTGAATTTTTAAATTTTAAATTACTTCACATGTCGCGAACCCGTCAAATATTAGTCGTCGAAGATAATCCCAACATGTCCTGTCTTCTTTCGGACATTCTGGATTTCTTTGATTACAAAACAATCGGGGCGCAGGATGGGGAGGAGGCTTTGCAGGTATTGGGCAAAGAGTCTTTCGACATGGTGATCACCGATCTGCGCATGCCCCGGATGGGGGGAATCGATCTTTTGCGCTCCATCAAGGACCAGTTCCCCAAACTTCCCGTGGTGGTGATCACCGGTTTTGACAGCGATTCCTGCCGTTCGGACGCATCCGCAGCCCACGCGGACGGGTTTTTGTGTAAGCCCTTCAAAGTAGATCAGATAAAAGAGCTTCTGAAAAAGTATTTAGGCTATCAGGACTGAACTTTCTACCCCGTTTTTAGCCCTTCTTTTGAACCCCTATTTAATACTTCCTCCGGTTGGAATTTTTCCAAAAGATTAGTTGACAGAATTAAAGTTTATATTAAATTGAAAAATCCAGCCGCAGAAGTAAGGCTGATCCATAGGATCTGTTGTTAACGGAGCATAAAAAAAATATGCTCATTCTCCATCTTTGTAATTTTGTCTAATATTAAGAACTGGCGAGGTAAAATATGGGAAAAACCTTAGCGGAAAAAATAATCGGTAGCCACGCTTCAAAAGAGGTGACTGCCGGAGAGATCGCCTTGGTATCGGTGGACGTTTGTCTGACCCAGGACGGGACCGGGCCGTTAGCCATAAGACAGCTGCAGAAGATAAATCTGGAAAAAGCCGCCAACCCCAAAAGAACCATTCTGTTCTTGGATCACGCCGCTCCTTCTCCCCGGCGGGAGCTTTCTAACGATCACATCACCATCCGGAAATTCGCGGAGAAGACCGGTGCCTGTCTGTCGGAGGTGGGAGAGGGGGTCTGTCACCAGATCATAGCGGAAACGTATTTAAACCCTGGAGACATATTGATCGGTGCCGATTCGCATACCTGCACCGGAGGCGCCTTGGGCGCTTTTGCCACCGGCATGGGTTCGACCGACGTGGCTGTCGGCATCGCTCTGGGCAAAACCTGGCTTCGGGTACCCGAGACTTTCAAAGTGGAGGTGAACGGAAAATTCCAGCCGGGAGTTTATCCCAAGGATCTGATCCTGCACCTGATCGGCATGATCGGGGCGGACGGAGCGACGTACAAAGCTTTGGAATTTTGCGGGGAGACCATCGAGAAGATGTCTATGAGCGGAAGATTGACCCTCTCCAACATGGCAGTAGAAGCCGGAGCGAAAGCGGGATTGATTGCTTCGGATGAAACCACCAAAAAATTCCTTCAAGCCCAGGGTCGGGGGAGTAAATTCAGAAAGATATCTGCAGACAAAGATGCGGTCTACGAACGGGTGATCCGGATCGATGCCTCCGAATTGGTTCCGGTGGTGGCTTTCCCTCATACCGTGGACAATGTCAAACCGATCAACGAAGCCAAAGGGGTGAAGATCGATCAAGTTTTCGTCGGCACCTGCACTAACGGAAGATTGGAGGACCTGAAGGTGGTGGCGGATATGATCAAGGGGAGGAAAAAACACCCCAAGACCAGAATGATCATCGTCCCCGCATCTAAAACAGTCTACTTAGATGCTATCAAAGCCGGCTACATCAGGGAATTGGTCGAGTTCGGTGCATCTATCCTCGCTCCCGGATGCGGTCCCTGTGTGGGAGTGCACGAGGGGATCCTGGGTGACGGTGAAGCCTGTCTGGCCACCATGAACCGGAATTTCAAGGGCCGGATGGGAAATCCGGAAGGGTTCATCTACCTGGCCTCTCCCGCTACCGCCGCCGCAACCGCCATAAAAGGCGAGATCGCCGATCCGCGGGAATTTTTTACCAAAAAGAAACCGGTGAAAAAAACCGCGAAAAAAAAGAAACGATAATGTGGCCGCAGACTTCAGTCTGCATTTAGTAGACAAGAAATGACCCGTTTGGGAGGAGGTTGAACCCTCTAACGATCCGAAGTCCTCTGATTGATGCTTCGGTGAATTCGTATGGATGCGCTTATGCGTTCATATGAGTGTCACACGGTGATTCCCTAAGCTAATAGACATCCCGCCAAAGGTAGGACGCATCAGGAGATTTTATAGAGGAAAGAAGATGGGTAATACTCAGGGATGTGTCTATACGTCGAAAACAGCATAAGAAGTGATATCGTCGCTTGTGAATAAGTTAGAAGCCATATTATTTGGAGTTAAATAATCATGGAACAGAAAAAAAGAACTATCAAACAGCATCCAAATATTGGGAATTACTCTTTGACAGAGTTGCGTAAAATTATTGAAAATGGCAAGGACTTACAAACCCTATTAGAATCTCAAAGGGAAGCTAACTCTTTATCCAAGGTTTTAGAATCAGCCCTAAAAGCACAGAAGGAGTTTAAACTCCCACAATCGTTTGTAGAGGCATTGAGGCAGTCACAGGAAAAGTCTACATCCTTATCCAAGGTTTTAGAGTCAGCCCTAAAAGCACAGAAGGAGTTTAAACTCCCACAATCGTTTGTAGAGGCATTGAGGCAGTCACAGGAAAAGTCTACATCCTTATCCAAGGTTTTAGAGTCAGCCCTAAAAGCACAGAAGGAGTTTAAACTCCCACAATCGTTAATTGATGCATTAATAGAATCTAGGGAAAAAAGTTCTTATCTTACGAGTATCCTAGGTAAAATATCAAAGATCAAAAAAAGCAATTATGCAAAAGAATAACGTCTTTATCAATTGCCCATTTGATTCTAAATATAAACCACTCTTTGAATCGATAATCTTTACAACAATTGATTGTGGCTACATTCCAAGATGTGCAAAAGAAGCGGAAGATTCTAGTCAGTTGAGATTGGATAAAATCGTGAAAATAATTTCAGAATGCCAATATGGCATTCATGACATTAGCAGAACAGAAACAAGTAAAAAAACCAGCTTGCCAAGATTTAATATGCCATTTGAACTGGGCTTATTTTATGGAGCTCTAATTTTTGGTGACAAAGTACAAAAAACTAAAAAATATATTGTCTTAGAAAAGGGAAAATATAGATACCATAAATTCCTTTCAGACATAAAAGGAATGGATATACATGATCATGTAAATAAGCCGCAAAAAGTCATCAATAAAATTAGAAATTGGTTGGCGACGCATTCGAAAGATAGAATCCTGCCAAGTGGAGGAATGATTTACAAAAAATATATGACCTTCAGAGAAAAATTTTTTACTAGTTGCTCAGATTATAATCTAATTCCTAAGGAAATTACATTTGTTGATTATGTTAATTTAGTGAGCCTTTGGCTTAAACGATATAAAGGCTAAGTAGTTGCAAAATACAGCTTCTAACAAAGCATTTAAGGCTTTGTTTCACTTCGCCTAATGTGCTTCGCGAGTTCGTAAATGCTTAACTGTTATATGCCATGTCTGATGGGTAGATAAAAAATGAGAACAAAAATGAGAGTATATTCACATAGGTGTTCAATCACTTATCGAATTGATGACCGATAAAAGGAGTTTTTTATGTCAATGACTGGAAAAGCCTGGAAATTCGGAGACGATATCTCCACGGATCTCATCGCACCGGGGAGATTGTTTCATTTAAGATCGAATCTTCCGGAGTTAGCCAAACACGTGTTGGAGGATGCCGATCCGCAATTTGCCAGCAAGATGCAAGTGGGGGATTTCGTGGTGGGGGGGAACAATTTCGGATGCGGCTCATCCCGGGAACACGCCCCCACCATCATAAAACTGGCGGGGGTTTCTGCCGTTTTAGCCAAGTCGTTCGCCCGGATATTCTATCGCAACTCCATCAACGTGGGACTTCCCGCTTTGATCTGCGATACGGATAAAATCGAGCAGGGGGACGAGTTGGAGGTGGATTTGGGCCAGGGGACGGTGGTGAACAAGACCAAGAATGTAACGCTACGCTTCGCCCCCCTCCCTCCGGCGATGATAAAAATCTTAAATGACGGCGGTCTTTTGGCGCATATAGAGAAACACGGAGGATTTAAGCTGGAATAAATAGAGGAGGATAGTATTCTGAATGTTTCGAGGGTTTCAAGGTCAAGATGCGTAGCGGAGCCTTTATGGCTCCGCGCAAAGGAGTGAACCGGATGGTTCACCCCAGAGGCATAAAGCCTCTGCTTCGCGCTTGCATATCCTGCCATTATCATTTTGGAAAATAATCTTACTAATTAAAACCACCAATAGGAGGAAAAATGGTAAAGTTTGACAAACTCAGCTATCCCACCACTGGAGAAAAGATAGAGGTCGTGGGTAACAAATTGAAATTCCCCGATAAGCCGATCATCCCGGTCATCGAAGGTGACGGCATTGGGCGCGACATCATGAGAGCCGCCCGCCGGGTGCTGGATGCCGCGGTGCAAAAAACCTACGAGGGAAGAAGAAAGATCGCCTGGTTCGACATCTATGCCGGCGAAGCGGCTCAGGCCAAATATGGAGAGGTTCTTCCGCAAGATACCTTCAAAGCTATAAAGCATTTCATCGTGGCTTTGAAAGGACCCTTGACCACACCGATAGGAGGAGGATTCCGAAGCTTAAACGTAACTTTACGTCAGGTGTTGAATCTTTATGCTTGCGTGCGTCCGGTGAGATATTTCGAGGGTGTCCCTTCCCCGGTCAAGGAACCGTGGAAGATGAACGTGATCATCTTCAGGGAGAATACCGAGGACGTTTATGCCGGTATCGAATGGCAGAAAGGAACCAAGGAAGTCAAAAAGCTGATCAACTTCCTTAACAAAACTTACAAGCTGCATATCCGCTCCGATTCCGGAATCGGTATAAAGCCGATCAGCGTCACCGCCACCAATCGGTTGATCCGAAAAGCGTTAAATCATGCCATAGACCATGGCCGCAAGTCGGTCACCATGGTGCATAAAGGTAACATCATGAAGTATACCGAAGGAGCTTTCCGGGATTGGGGATATAAATTAGCCGCCAAGGAGTTTCCCGACAAAATCATTACCGAGACGGAACTGGAGAAGAAATACAACTGGCAACAACCCGAGGGTAAAGTGGTGATAAAAGACCGGATTGCCGATAGCATGCTCCAGCAGATACTCACCCGCACCGACGAATACGAAGTAATAGCCACTCCGAACTTGAATGGTGACTATCTTTCGGATGCTTGTGCCGCTCAGGTGGGTGGATTGGGTATGGCTCCGGGTGCCAACATCGGGGACTTCGTCGGCTTGTTCGAAGCTACTCATGGAACCGCACCCAAGTATGCGGACAAGGACATGGTTAACCCCGGCTCTTTGATCCTCTCCGGCTGCATGATGCTCGAATACTTAAGCTGGAAAGAGGCAGCCGATATGGTCTATCACGCCGTGGCAGAGACCATCAAGCAAAAGAGGGTAACTTACGATCTGCATCGTCTGATGGAAGGCGCCACCAAACTGAAGACTTCCGAATACGCTACCGCTATTATCGAGAATATGGGCTAATTGGAGTGCGCCAGCAAGCTGGCGCGAAGTTTTAGCGTTAGTACATAGCCAGCATCTGATTTTAATTGTCAGGTGCTGGTTTTTTTCTTGACAATTTCGAAAAAATAGTTATACTTTTTATATAAGTTTGACAAATCCAGATAATTACCAGGAAGGATAATTCCTTCTCTTTTACCATTTCCTTAAGAACGGAGGTTTCATGCTTAAACCTGGTTCATTGATATTGGCAATCTACATTATTTTGGGGATTGGTTGGTTTTTGCCGGTATTAGCAGAGACTCTTGGCGACTCCGCAGACGTAGCCATCGTATCGACTTCTTCCTATCCGGGTCGTTTTGCCAAAGTGGAAGTGCTGTTGAAAAGTCCGGTGCCGGTGGCGGCATTTCAATTCCATATCACCATAAGCAATCCGGATCTGGTTAATTTCCATACCGATAGTATCGGGGTGGATTCTATGATTATTCCGGTGGATACCTGCACCGGACCGCTACCCCACGGCGATTTATGTTGGGTGGATAGTGTAGATGTCTTCGCCATGCGATATTGCTATATCGACACCGTCGGTTCTCTTATAAGCAACTTCGGATTGATATACTGCCATGGCGACACGGCCGACACCAGTCTCCCCGACTGCAAGCGGATCAAGGTCATAGGTTTCGCTCCCTACAATGATCCCATACCCGCAGATACGGATTATCACGTGCTTTTCAGATTCGGCGTGGACGTTCTTTGCATTTCCGATACCATCGCCGACCGGACTGAAGTTTTTTACATGTTTCCGGGTGGGTCCAGCTTTCTCTCCGACCCGCTGGGCTATCTGATCCCGTTCCGGTATCATACCGGTGAGCTTTCGGTCTGGTGGTCGCTTCCAGGGGATGCGACCGGTGACAGTGTTGTAGACGTGGGGGATGTGATCTTTCTGATCAACTATTTGTTCAAGGAAGGGCCGGAATCTTGCGTGAGCGAAGCCGCAGATGCGAATGGTGATGGAATAGTGGATATTGGTGACGTGGTGTACCTGATTAATTATCTTTTCAAAGGAGGACCACCCCCGCAATAAACCTCTCCCCCATAGTCCCCCTCTTCTTATCAGCAGAAGAGGATAGACAGGTTTTGTAGTGGTCGCATTTATGCGACCAGATAAACCAAAGAGAGGTGTAGCAAGGAAGTGAGTTCGCTTTTACTTTTACTGTGGACCGAGGACAAAAAGCAGTTTTAAGTTTTTGCTGCGGACGATGGACAGCAGTCAGCGAACTATTTTATCAAATGCAGCCAATTGATCAGCAGAAACTGGGCTCTGCCGATGAGCAACGAGACCCGCGCCATCACGGTGTAGCCGAAGGAGGCGCCGAAGGAGATCATGATAAACCAGATGCCCAAACCCGCCACCACACCTAATGCCCCTTTATGCTCTTTGGAGAAGTAAAAATAGATTAAAGTAGAGATAACCCCGACGATTATTACTATCCCGGAGAAATTCATTGCTACGGTGAAGGTATTTCTCACCTGCGGCAAAACCAACCCATGCAATTGCTGGGTTAAGACTATTCCAGCGGTATTCCCGACTACGAAGGCAAGCGAAATTCGGGAAATCCAGGCGATCTTGGGAACGAAACGGGTAAACATCAAAAGTCCTAATATTGCGGGAATCACGAAGAGAAGCTGGTGCTCCTCAAAAAGCGGGCCGATGAGCTGTTGCTTGATGATGGAATGCCACACCAGACCCACGTAATATCCGGCGGAAAGCCCGGCAAAGACGTGTTCGGCGAATTTGTAGAAAGGGTTATCCTTGTATAAAAAGCTATAGATGCACAAGGTGAGAAGTGCAGCGACGGTGATTCCGATAAATTCAAGACTCATAGATCAAACCAATTAAAAGTTCAAAATTCAAAACTAAAAATTATCCGAATTTGGATCCTGCGGACAATCCTGAATTGAAAAATTTCTTTCAAGGTTTCCCGTTTTAGAATTTTGAATTTTGAACTGCAATTTTGCATTTTTCATTTTGCATTCTTAATTTTGAATTTTTCTTTCTTTGCTAACAAAGTATCCCACGTTCCCCAAAACTATGAAGACGATGATCAGAATATGGATGATCGACTGCGGGTCCATTCCCCGGCTGGCTCGACCCGGATTCTTGGTTAATTTCTCGTATTCTGCAGCGCCTTTCATCCCTCCCAAAAGCCCGACCAGTTGCTTGGTCTGCAAATAGGAGTAGCATTTGGGCGCCATTACCGCAGTCACTCCCGCCCCCATCGGAACCCCGAATTGGGCATTGACCAAAGAGACCCAGTAATCCACGGTGGCGTTGTCCGAGACCACGAAGATGAAATCGACGTGGGAGTAGTTTTTCACCTCTCTCATCAGGGGGAGGTCTTCCAGCTTGTGGTCATAATTATCCTTGGGAAAGATGTCGGAGATGTTCCTTCCCATCCCCAGCATCACCGCCACATAACCGTATTTGTATCCGAGGTTGACGTAATCCGTTCCATATTCCTTGTGATACTCCCGGGCAACGTTTTTGACCACCTCCTCCATCACCGACAAAGCCCCCAAAGGGATGGTGGTCAGGGTGATCACCCGGATGTTTTTCTTGAAAAGCTGCCTTAAGGCCGCATAGGACATAGGCTCGGTTTCGGGAAGGGTGGAGGGGTAATAATCGAAGGTGAGCATCACCACCGAGCCTTCCTTCAAGCTGTCCACCGCATTGAAGAGATTCTGCGAGGAGGGGGTCACCCCTAAAGGAAGTCCCAAAGGGATGATCAGCGGGATAAACGCCGCGGCACCGATGAAAAGAAAGATATACCGCCGGTCGATGCTTTTGAGCTTAGAGAATATCTCGACTATTCTATTCATGTTTCATTAACCGCGCACCCAAGGTTTCATACCTTGGCGGTTACTTTAAATTTGCGTAGCCAAGGTTTCATACCTTGGCGGTTGCGGAGCGTTAAGCCAAGGTTTCACACCTTGGCGGATACGGAATGTCAAGCTTCAGCTTGAGCAACGGTCTAACTGAAGACAGACACTCCAATTAAAAATTCAAAGTGAAAAATTTAAGAATACAATGCAAAAATCAAAATTATCACAGGTCGGTTAATCTCAATTCTGAATTTTGCTTTGCAATTTTGCATTTTTAATTTTTCAATCTTCTGACCTCAAACACCACCGGATTTTTGGGATCGGGGCAGCAGACCGAGATGGCATCCGGCTCCTTCTCCCAGAAGTGAGTCCCGCCGAACATCAGGGTCCTGGCAACCGGTATCACGGTCAGCATGGCTTCCGTGCACAGACCGCCGGGAGCGATCCCGCCCTTGAAGACAAATTCATCCCCGACCTTGTGCTTTAGGGAGCATTTCCCTTTTACGCTCACTACGGTCACTTTTATGTTTGGGATCTTTTTGGATGGTGTAGCCATGACTCCTCCTTTAAACTTTATGTTTCCTCTTATCTCACTCAACTAGGACTTTATAATTCCCAGAAGTTACTTTAATCCCTCTCCGTTCAAAGCCGACAGGTGGTGTTACTCATTTCGTTTTCGAAGACTGAAGACCGATTCTGGAAAAATCCAAGTAGAATTAATCGAACATCGATTTTCTATTGACGAGCTTCGATACGAGCATCGCAACCGACAACCGACCTTCTTTATATTTAATCCCACTCTCCTAATCCCCCTCGCATTTTCACGGAGAGGGGCACAAAGGGGTAGAGGTTTATTAGACTCTCGAAACCTTCAGATCTCCGAATCCGAGTTTTGCCGTGATTTTCAGCTTCTTCTGAACCGATTCGTAGCCCTCATCCTGATGCTCTACCCGGTTACTTATTCCCTCGTCTTTCTTTCCCAGAACATCGATATCCCCCGCTCCGCAGCTGGCAGAGACGGACGTTTTTATGTCCGAAGGTATCCATACGGTCATATCCCCAAATCCCAAGGCAAGCTGAACCAGACTTTCTTTATCGGCGAAACTGGCTCTGGTGAGATTCACTTCCAAATCGCCGAATCCCATCTCCACATCCAAACCGTGCGGGTCAATTCCGCTGTAATCGATTTTCAAATCCCCGAATGCCTTGCTATGTTTTCGCCCCTCACGGATATAACCGGTATCTCCCCGTGAAAAATAATGTCTTCGAAACAAAAGCCAGATTCCAAAGGCGATCAAAATCAAAGGCCAGAGCTTTCCCAATGCGGGCCAGAATTCGACCACCTCCAGGCTGTCTAAAAGAGCCAAAATCCCGATCACGATGAGTATTATGGCGAAAAAAATTGTCCAGAAACTTTTTCTTACCATATGTACCTCCTTGTTATCAGGTGTTAGGTGATAGGTTTAAGGTTTAAGGTTTAAGGTTGAACCTTTCACCTTACACCTTCAATCTTTCATTCATACCCATCATCTATCCTTGTCGATCTCATTACCACTACCGAAGTATTCCTCTGAAGTGATCCTTTTTTTTCAAAGACCGGTTTGAAAAAATATCTATAAAAAACCAAAAGAAGCACCACCGCTACGATGAAGCTGACGATCAAAAAAGGTATCAGAGCCTTTTTGTATTTGGGCCTGATCTTTCTGAAAATCAGAGGCTTGGGAGATTTAGGTTCCAGGTTCATCCTTTACCCATATAAGTTCGCTCTATCCCCAGGATTATCCGCAGCGACATAGCCGCAGCGCCCAGAGCCGCTCCGATGATGATCCCCCTCTGCACGGAGAGATTGGGATAAGCCATGATCCAGTCGGTGTATTCCGGCAGTTTATGCCATATAAATTGACCCAACGGAATCCTTCCCAGCATCACGATCACCGAGGTGATTAAAAGTATGGTCGCCTCCTTGGTCCGTGCTCTGAAAGCGCGGTAAGCGGCGGATGCGATAAAGAATGCCAGAAGCGAAAACATGGTCGACATCATGGGTGACTGCATGTTTTGAAACATCCAGTGGTAAACCGTTCCCTCATGCGTCCCCCAAATGATGCTGGAGATCGACATGGAAAGTAGGGTCAATATCAAAATCAGCTTAAAGCCCCACTCCTTTTCTCTTTTGCTCACCCCCTGCAGGTTGGCTCGCATGATGCTCACGATGCCCAAAAGCAGGGTGAACCCGCCCACGATGGTGACAAAGGTGAGCAGATTCTGGCTGAGGTTTTCCAGATGATGCTCCGGAACGAAGAAAGCCACCACCATGATGAATCCGGAGAGGAAAGCTATGGCAACGGGAAGCTGGGTTTTCATGGTCCGTTTTCAACTGCGTCTCTCATCTGCCTTTGCCTATACTCTTAAGAAAGGATGGGAGGACGATTTTGATAATTTTAAATTCAAAATGCAAAATTAATAACCACAATTCAAAACCTAAAATTATCAACCGTTATGTTTAAGGTCCTATTCCGTTTTGAATTTTGCATTGAAATTTTGCATTTTGCTTTTTTAACTTTCCATTTCAACTACTGCTCTAAAAACAACTTGGTAAAAAAACCGTTGCCGACATGGAATACCTCAAAAGCCACTCCGATTATGATGCAGGCAACCAGTAATATCTTGATTAAATCCTGACCTTTCAGGCTACCCAACAACAAAGGTTCTTTGGAAAGATAAGCGCTGGCAGCGAAAAGCTCCTCTCCCATCAAAGTGTAATCGCAGGCAGCGATGAAGAAGGGAAGCTGTTCCGGGTTGGCCGTGCCGGAGATCTGAATGGCTCCTGCGGCAAATCCGGTCTCCGCCAAAAGCAGAGACTCCGCATAGAAAGCTCCCATATAGACGCATGCGGCTGGCTTTTCCCTCAGCATGATTCCGTTTACTGCCGCTACGTAAGCAAACTGCTCCCCCGCCACGTACCTGATCATCTCCGGGCGGTAACTCTCCGGTCGACCGGAGTCCAAGTAAGCCCCTTTTACCACTTCCCCCGCGGCTGCCAGTGCCAAAGGGTAAAGCACCGGCACCACCAGAGGGGTATCGTATTGCGCGGTGATGCGTGCCACCCTTCCCAATATAGACAACCCGGCGATGGTCTGAATTTCGTCCAGCTCCTGAATTCCCGGGACGAACAGAACCGGCTTTCCCATCTCGGTGGCTCTGCCCACCGCCTCCTCCACCGCCTCCAAACCCGCCAATTTGCGGAGAAAAAGCCCTTCCCCGCTTTTGGCGCTTTGAATATACAGAAGCACCGCAGCCGAAAAGATCAAAAGCAAAACCAGAAGATTCAGCCGGTTGGTCCGGAACCAGTTGATTTGAGGACGGGCGCGGTTGGAATAAGCCATCTCCGAATAGGAGGAACCCTTCTTCGCCCTGACGGCATAATAATATTCCTCACGATTGTCCAGCCCGGCATCCATGTAGGAAGCTGAGTTGTCCAACACCCGGGCAATCAATCTGAAGGTGGTATCGGTGTTGCTAGTCCGGAAGATCTCGTACCCGTCGATATCACCGATGGTTTCCATGTCCTCCGGAGACAGCTGCCAGGATAAGCTTAAGCTTCCACCGCCGTCATTGGAAGTATCTTTCGCTTTTAAATCGAAGGGTGGAGCGATCTTTTCCAGTGAGTCTGTTTGGGCCTGAACTGAAGGGAGAAAGATGATAGAGAAACAAAATAAATACAAAAAGATAGTGCCGCACCTAATTCTTAGGTCTGGAATTATGTATTTGTATTTTAACAATTTTTATTTTTGAATTGCAATTTTTAATTTTCGTTTTTAATTTTGAATTCCTCTGCATCCCGGATTTACCCCTCTTTTTAATAAGGAGAGGTAGGACTAAGGGGGAGAGGTTACTCTTTTGCCAATTTGTTTTTCAAAAAATCTATCACCTTGACCGGAGAAGGATCTTCTCCGTTTAGGATGGAGAGATAAAAACTGGTGAAATCCCCCAGCTGAATTAAAGAGAACATCCGTGACAAAAGATTTTCGCCTGTGCTTTCGACTTCGATCACCTCCACCTTCAGCTTCTCGATTATCCCTTTGACGATCTCCATTCTCTTTTGGATGCGGGGATGATCTCCGCTGTCTTTAAGTATCACCACGATCAGATCATCCCGGTAATCGGACAATACTTTCCACCCGACCAGCTCGTTATGGTTGAATTCGGGGAAAACGTTGTTGAAGGCAAGCATCTTGGCATTCTCGCAGAACTGACCCTTCCATCTGGTAGAGACGGCATCGAAATAGTCGTTAGAGGCATAGATGATGGGCAATTTCTTATGGAGTTTGGTGGCAAGGGTTTTCGCCGGATTATTTTGCATATCTACTTCCACCTGATATTTATTTCTGTTTTCCTCCAAGAATTCTTTGGCTTTTCTTAGGTTTTCCTCTTCATCCTCCACGAAACCCAACCGCTCCAATAAAACCAATATCGGCACAAAGGAGTAACCCAAAGCCGCCCGGGGTTGATAACCTTTGGGGAGAAGAACGCAGGGGATTTTTTCTTTAGAAGAAATCTCCTCCACTTTGCCATCCGAGGTCAAGCAGATGATTTTTGCGCCTCTTTGCAAAGCATCTTGGAAAGCTGATAAGGTCTCTTCGGTGTTTCCGGAGTAGCTGGATACGAAGACTAAAGTGGCAGGTAGCACCCAATGGGGAAGAGTGTAGTTTCTGCAGATGGCAAAGGGAATGCAGATATCTTTTGCCAGATAAGAACGAACCAGGTCTCCGCCAATGGCAGAGCCGCCCAGACCAGCCACCACAATGTTTCTTACCTGTCTTCTGCCCCATCGGGGAAGATGGATTTCCTTGGCGCGTTTTAATCCATCTTCAAACTGAGCCGGGAAATTGTAGATGACTTCATACATCCCCGACTGGTCTATCTTTTTGATCTCTTCACGACTATCTAATGTATACATGGATAAACGATCCTCTTATTTAACACCACATAAGGCGTGACACCTCGTTTACATTATAAGAATGAGGGAATAGCGTATATTATAATATAAATCGTTATCCCCTATTCTCCTTCCCGAACCTATTGGCATACTCCTCAATCAAAAACCTTTTTATCTCGTCAATGGTGGAAAGTTTCAATACTTCGTCTGCATGTTTTTTGGCGTCCTCGAAATTTATGGAGCGGATGATCTTCTTTATCTCCGGAATGGCCATAGCCGAGGTGGAAAGCTCGTCCATTCCCATTCCTACAAACAAGGTGGTAGCCAAAGGATCCGCCGCCATCTCTCCGCAAAGACCCACCCAGATTCCGTTCCGGTGACCGGCATCCACAGTCTCCTTGATCAGCCGCAGTACTGCGGGATGAAAGCTCTGGTAAAGATGAGCGATCTTCTCGTTCCCCCGGTCCACTGCCAGGGTGTACTGGATCAGATCGTTGGTCCCGATGCTGAAGAAATCGCACTCCTTGGCCAGAGAGTCCGCTGCCAGCGCGGCTGAAGGTATCTCCACCATGATCCCCACCGGGATCTTCTCGTCATACGGGATCTTTTTGCGTTTAAGTTCCTCCTTCGCCTCATTCAGTATGGCTTTGGCTTTTTTCAGCTCCTCCACCTCCGAGATCATGGGAAACATGATCTTGATGCTCTTCTTGGCGCTGGCTTTCAGCATGGCTCGTAGTTGGATTTTGAACAGGTCCGGAAGGTCTAAGCTGGCCCGGATGGCTCTCCACCCTAGAAAGGGATTGGCTTCGACCAAGCTCCCGTCATGGGGACCGAATTTGTCGCCGCCCAAATCAAAGGTTCTCAAGATGACGGATCCGGGATGTACCTTCTCCATCACTTCTTGATAGGCCTGATGTTGCTCCTCCTCGGTGGGAAAACCCTCCCGGGTGATATATAAATACTCGGTGCGGAACAATCCGATCCCCTCTGCCCCGTATTCCAAGGCAGCGTCGGTATCTGCCGGAAACTCTATATTGGCGGAAAGCTCGATTTTCCGTCCGTCCAAAGTCACCGCTGGCAAGGATCTCAGCTGGGAGAGCTCGGCTGTCCTTTTTAAGATGAATCTCCTTCTCTTCTCATATTCCACCAGAGTATTCTCATCCGGACAGACAACCATCTCCCCCTTCACCCCGTCCAGGATGATGCTCTGCTTATCCTGCACCTGCTCGAAGAAGTTCTTCAACCCCACCACGGCAGGAATCCCCATCGATTTTGCCAGGATGGCCACGTGCGAAGTCCTGCCGCCCAGATCGGTGGCAAAGCCCAGGATGCTCTCCTTTTTCATGTGTACCACGTCGCCCGGAGAAAGGGAGCGCGCCACCAGAATCACCGGGGTGTCGATGCTCTCGATGGTCAGGTGTTTGATCCCCAAGAGGTTATAGATCAGACGGTTTTCCACTGCCCGAATGTCCAGTATCCTTTCCTTGAGATACTCGTCCTTGGTGGCGGATAGGGCTTTCACCGTCTCATCGATCACTTTGCGGTAAACGAACTCGGCATTGCTCCGGGACTGTTTGATCTTTTCAATCACCGCATCATTGATCAGCTCATCCTCTAAGATCATGATCTGGGCGTCGAATATCCTGGCGTGGTCCGGATCGATCCTTTTCGCCACCTTCTCTCTGGTCTTGAGAAGCTCCTCCTTGGTTTCGTTCAGCGCTTTTTTAAATTTCAGAATCTCCTTGCTGACCTCGTTCTCCGGGATTTTTTCCTCGTTCACCTCGACGCTCTCGCGGTTAAGCAGAAATACTTTGCCTATAACCACGCCGGAGGAAGCGGGAATACCCCGGTAGATGGTGCAGATTCCTTTGTTTTTTCTCTTCACCTATTCCTCTCCGAATTTTTCTTCGAACAATTTGACCAGGGTCTCCACCGCCTGCTCCTCATCCTCCCCATTCGCCTTCAGGAGTATTTCGCTCCCCACCTCCGCCGCCAGCATCATCACCCCCAAGATGCTTTTGGCATTTACCTCCACCTCCCCTTTCTGCAGTTTTATCTCCGATTTGAACTTGGTTGCCGCCTGCGCAAGTGTGGAGGAAGGTCGGGCATGCAGTCCTAATTTATTGATCACCTGAATCTTTCTTTCTACCAAAATACTCCCCTTTCCCTGTCTGCGGAAATATTCTATCTTTACCCAGATTCATTATCGAACGCATTCCCGCACAATTTATATCAAATGGATGGGAAATGCAAGTTTTTGGATGAGGGTGAACTCAAAAATTTTCAGAAAGCAAGCTCGTTTGCCATGTTAAGCAAGCAGGCGTTCCCGTCTGGGAAGCGAAATATCCGCTCTTGAGATTCTCAAGACCCGTCTACGACGGGTCTCAGGATGATAAGTAAGAAAGATTATCACACGGGTACATATCTGTAATCTTACGTCCGCACAAACATCTTCCCCGAAAGCTGTTTCACCAGACCTTTCAATTCCAAGGAGAGAAGCGTGCTTAAGGTTTGAGGCACCCCCAAAGAGGCCAATCCGGTGATCTTGTCTATATGATGAGGCTCATCCGAGATCAGTTTGTATATACTTTTCTCCGCCTCCGTTAGCTGGGACAAATCCTGTTCCAGGGGGACTAATGGAGATTTATCACCCTTCCGGGTTATCTTCAGCTCTTCTAAGATATCCTCCACCCGGGTGACCAGCTTAGCTCCCTGTTTGATCAAGGCATTGGTGCCTTCGCTGTTTTTCGACCCCAGATTCCCCGGGATGGCGAAGACCTCGCGGTTCTGCTCCAAAGCGCTGCTGGCGGTAAGGAGTGCACCGCTTTTTGCCCCGGCCTCGACTATCACCACCCCCAGAGAAAGCCCGCTTATCAACCGGTTGCGACGGGGGAAGTTGGGTGCTTCGGGTTTGGTCCCCAGGAAAAACTCGGAAATTATCGCTCCGCTGGATGTTATCCTTTCTGCCAGTTTTTCGTTCTCCGGTGGATAGATCACGTCCAGCCCCGAGCCGAATACCGCCAAGGTCCTCCCCCCTTCTTTCAAGGCGGAGAGATGGGCGATCGAATCGATTCCCCGGGCCATGCCGCTCACCACCGTGATGCCGTTTTTCACCAGCTCCCGGCCGATCCTCTCGGTGATCCTCTTTCCATAAACCGAGGCGGAACGGCTTCCCACTATCGCCACCGCATACCGGTCATCCTTCCTGATCTCCCCCCGGATGAAGAGAAAAGGGGGCGGGTCGTAAATAGATTTCAAATCCTCCGGATAATTCTCATCCTGGAAGGTGATCACCTGGATTTGACTCTTCTCCGCCAGCCTCACCTGCTCTTCCGCTATGTCCCACGAAATTTTGCTTTTGATGTTGGAGGCGATCACCGTTCCGATATCCGGCAGCTCCGACAGCTCCCTCTCGGATGCGGACAACACCTTTTCCGGGGAACCGAAATGTTTGACTAAAGCAGTGAAGCGGACCGGACCGATGGTGGGAACGGTATAGAGAGCCAGCCAGCTTTTCAGTTCGGAAGGATCCAAGTATATCCTCTCGTTTTATCTGCATGAATGTTGAAAATGAAATCGAATATCGTTTATCGTTTGCGAAGCTCGTTTCGGTTTCGAAGATCGGAAATCGAATCTGGAAAAACCTAAAAAAGATTAATCGAACATCGAGTTTCGATTAACGAACCTCGATACGAGCATCGCCACCGCCAAACGAGCTTCGTAAAACTAAACATCTCCTCTTATTTCACTCAACCGGGACTTTATGATTCCCAGAAGTTCCTTCAATCCTTCACCAGTTAAAGCCGAGATGTGGCAAACCGGAATCCTGCCAGCGTTCAAACGTATCTTTTTTAATTGGGGCGCCAGATCGATTTTGTTTACCACCACCAGCTCCGGTCGTCCGGAGAGTGAGGGGTCGAAAAGCTTTATCTCCTTTTTCAGCGCTCGATATTCTGCTTTGACGTCTTCTGCCGTTGCGTCCAATAAGTACAAAAGCAGTTTCGTCCTCTGGATGTGTTTCAGAAATTGAATTCCCAAACCCTTTCCCTGCGAAGCCCCTTCGATCAAGCCAGGTATGTCTGCCAGAACGAAGCTTTCATGCTCCCCCAGCTTGACCATTCCCAGGTTCGGGACCAGGGTGGTGAAGGGATAATCTGCGATCTTGGGTCGGGCGGAGGAGAGCCGGGATAGAAGGGTTGATTTCCCCACGTTGGGTTGACCAACTATACCGACGTCCGCTAAAAGTTTGAGTTCCAAGGACAACTTTCTCTCTTCTCCAGTCAATCCCGGTTCTGCCTTTCGGGGGGACTGCTGGGTGGACGATTTGAAATGAGAGTTACCTCTCCCCCCTTTCCCCCCGTAAGCCACCACCACGCTTTGATCTTTCCGGGTTATATCTGCCAATACCAGACCCGCATTCAAATCCCGGATTATCGTTCCACGTGGAACTTTTATCATCACATCTTTGCCGTTCTTCCCGTGTTTTAAAGCCCCCTTTCCCTGCTCCCCGTTTTCCGCTTTATAATGTCTTTTGTAACGGAAATCAAGCAAGGTGGTCATGTGCGGATCTACCTGAACTATAACGTTTCCGCCATTGCCCCCATCCCCCCCATCCGGTCCCCCTTTGGGGACGTATTTCTCCCTCCGGAAGCTGATACAACCCCTTCCCCCGTTGCCGGCTTTGACCATAACTTCCGCATAATCGACAAACTGCATAATGAGAACGAAAAATGGGGATTGAAACCCAAAGAACCAAATCTGATGATACTGATTAATTAAGGCTGATTTCTATTATAATTAAAAACTCAAAAAGAAAAATTAAAAATCACAATTCAAAGATTAAAATTACCCCAATTAGTCCAAGCGATTGTTTCATTTTTAATTTTGAATTGTAATTTTGCTCTTTGAATTTTAAATTTGTTTTTCTATCCCGATTTTACCAGGCGGACCAAGGTATCCTTCAGTTTGACTTTATCGATGTCCTCGTACAGCACCCCCTTGAAAGCCACCGATATGTTCCCCGTCTCCTCCGATACCGCAATAGCAATGGCATCCGATTCCTCGGTCACCCCGATGGCAGCTTTGTGCCGCATGCCAAAAAGCTGACCGTACCGGGGATTGGTGGTCAAGGGAAGGGTACATGCCACCGCCAGTATATAATCCCCCTGCATTATAGCTGCACCGTCATGCAAGGGGGTATAGGGAGTGAATATGGTCACCAACAGGTCGGCGGAGACCAGGGCATTGATCGGCTTGCCCGTATCTATCAGATCCCTCAAGCCGATCTCTCGACCTAAAACCAGAAGGCCTCCGTACCTGAGCTGTGAAAGCTTCACCGCGGTCTTGACCAACTCGTCTATGGTCTTCTCTTTTTCGTACTTGAAGAAAAGACGAAAAAGACGGGTTTGTCCGATCTGGGCTAAGGCGCTCCGCAGTTCGGGCTGAAACACGATCACTAAAACGATGATACCCACCGTGGCGATGTTGGAGATGAGCCACCGGAGCCCCTCCAGCCGGAACCAGAAAGCCAGAAAGGAGATCACGAAAAGAAGGAAAAGACCGAAGACGATCTGCACCGACCGGGTCCCTTTCATCAGGACTAAAAGGCGGTAGAAGAGATACGCCACCACCAGGACGTCGATCAAATCGATCAAGGTGAATTTCAAAAAGCCAACGTGAAACAGTTCCATTACATCCTTACGAAGTATACTTATCTGGTTACATATTTATATTTAGTCAACAATAACTCTCCATCTTTAATAAGACCAATCCCCGGTGCATAGAATTTGTACTCTTTGCTCTTTGTTTCTATTGAGCTAGTCTCTTCAGTCTTCAAGCAGTTCTCAAATCTGCCGGCAGGAGTTTGTAGGGTTTCATTGTCACTTATGATTTCTGCCCTATCCATTGCATTGCCCGGTGCCATTTCTTGATAATATTTTGCACCTAATAGAATTATTCCCGGCATCATTAATCCAGCTTTGGCATTGCTTGAATCTGCTCTCCAGCTACCGCTATGATCAATTATCTTTCCTTCTTTATAAATATCAACGTCTTCACCAAAATAGAAGATGCTATTTGTTTGCGTACAAATTGCAAAGAAATTATGCGACACTTCAATTGTCCTGCCATTTACTGTTTCTCTTTCTTCCACAATTCTTGTTTCGATGTCTCCGATTTTCTGCGTCTCGTCCAAAACTGTGATTACGAGAACCACACTATCATTGCCATCCGTCCCCTCTAATGTCAATTGATAGCCTGGTTCTAAGATGAAGTATTTGGTCTTGCCAATGTCTGAAAAGCTGCATTCCTGAAGATCGAAAGATTCTGTCCACAATTCGTTTATGGCATGCTTCTGTGCAAAACAATATTCTGTCATCAAAGTTAAGCCGAATATTAAGACTATGATAACATACGAGAGGACGATAGCACGGTTGATTCTTATCATATTACAGCTCCATCTATTTCGCCGATCGTTTCCTGACTGATTGTTAAGAGAGATATTTTTCAAAATCATCCACGACAGATTTTTTCCCTTTAGCGATTACTTTAAGTCCCTCCTTCGCCAATCGCTTTTTCTGCTCGCTAACGCCACCCGGGTATTTCTCGTTGATCATCCCGCCTTCTTTCAACGTCCGCCAGTACGGGGTGATTCTCTTCTTCCCTAAAGCTTTTGCTTCCTCTGCCGCATGTGCAGCCACCCAGGCGAAAATCCCGGTGGTGATGGGACAGCCGATGGTGGCACCGTGTTTCTTGGCAAGCTTCGCTCGTATTTGGTTTATGGTGATCAGTTTCCCTTTGGGAACTTTTCTCATGATCTCGTCGACTTCCATCGGTGCGGGAATGAGGCAGGTATCTCCCGGCTTCCCCCATCTTTTGCTCATCCTGTCGGTGATGGTCACGATTTTCGGTAAATCTTTACTATCCGCTAATTTTTCCTGCCAGGATTTACGAAATTTGAATTTCGTTGACATTTTTTTCCCCCATATTTTGAACCTTCAAGATAGCATCCACAAGACTTACCACTCTCTTGCTCTCTTTCACCTCGTGCACCCGCACGATGTGGGCACCGTTCATCACCGCTACGGCTAATGCCGCCAAACTTCCCTCCAATCTCTCCTCCATCGGCAGATTGAGTATCTTGCCAATGAAGGATTTTCGGGAGCAGCCAATCAAAATCGGACAATTCAATATAGAAAATTCTTTTAGATTTTTCAAGATATTTAGATTGTCCTCCAGCCTTTTTCCGAACCCGATTCCCGGATCGATTATTATCTTTGCCTGATCGATTCCGGCGTCTTTGGCGATCTGGATGCTCTCTTTCAGGTAGACGGCTATCTCTCCGATCACGTCCTCGTACCACGGATGCTCCTGCATGGTTCGGGGTGTCCCCTGGATGTGCATCAACGCCACCGGGACGTCATATGAAGCCGCAATCTTCTTCATCTCCGGATCATGCCTCAGAGCACTGATGTCGTTTATCATCTGTGCCCCGGCATTTAGTGCCTCTTGGGCGACTTTCGCTTTGTAGGTGTCTATGGAGATGGGAACATCTATCTGTTGGGACAAAGATTCGATCACCGGGATCACCCGGGAGAGCTCCTCCTCCAGGGAAACCGGATGAGAGCCGGGGCGGGTGGATTCCCCCCCGACATCGATTATGTCCGCTCCCTCTTCAGCCATTTTCATCCCTTGTCTTACGGCATCGTCTAATTTGTAAAATCTCCCCCCATCGGAGAATGAATCCGGAGTAACGTTCAAAATGCCCATGATATGAGTGCGGGAGGAAAGGTCGAACATTTTATTCCTAAAAGTAATAATCATTGCATTTTTAAAGATACTTTATTTATGATCATCTCTCCTTGAACTCATCCCCTGACCCCTTCTCTAAAGGAAAGAAGGAGAATAAAAGTCCCTCTCTTTTTAAGAGAGGGATTTAGGTGAGTTTACTAACATATTGGCTTTTGCGGCAGACGGTGGACGATGGTCTGCGGACAAATTACGCTTTCTCCGTCTCCACTTTGTTCGGGGCTAATTTCTCTCCCCGCAGGATCCGGTCGATCTGCTCCCCGTCCAGAATCTCTTTTTCCAAAAGGGCTCCCGCCAAAAGGTGCAGCTTGTCCAGGTTAACGCTCAAAAGCTCGGTCGCTTTTTTCTCCGACTCCTCCACAATCCTTCTGACCTCCCCGTCGATCTCCTGGGCGGTCTCTTCGCTGTAGTCCCGGTGCGTGGCGATCTCCCGGCCCAAGAATATCTGCTCTTCTTTTTTACCAAAGGTCAGAGGACCCAGCTTATCGCTCATTCCCCATTCGCACACCATCTTCCGGGCCAGCTCGGTGGCTCTCTCTATGTCGTTTCCCGCACCGGTGGTCAATTCGTGAAACACCAGTTCCTCCGCCACCCGGCCACCCATCAGGTGCATAAGCTTCGTCTCTAAATATTTTCTGGAATGGGTATGTTTCTCGTCAATGGGAAGATATTGTGTGATGCCCAAGGCCAGCCCCCGGGGGATTATGGTCATCTTGTGAACCGGATCAGAACCCGGAACCAGTTTCCCGATCAGGGCATGTCCGGATTCGTGGTAGGCGATTAGTTTTTTCTCCTCTTCGGTGATCACCAGGCTTCTTCTCTCCGTTCCCATCATCACCTTATCTTCGGCATCCTCAAAATCCTGCATGGCAACTTTGTCATGGCTCCTTCTGGCAGCGAGAAGTGCAGCTTCATTTACGATATTGGCCAAGTCCGCCCCGGAGAGGCCGGGGGTTCCCCGGGCGATGATGGTAAGATTCACATCTGTCGCTAAGGGTAATTTACGGGTATGGACTTTTAAGATCCCCTCTCTCCCCTTCACGTCCGGAACATCCACCACGATCTGCCGGTCGAATCTACCGGGCCTTAAAAGAGCCGGATCCAAAACGTCGGGCCGGTTGGTGGCGGCTAAAAGGATCACCCCTTCGTTGGTATCGAATCCGTCCATCTCCACCAATAGCTGGTTTAAGGTCTGCTCCCTCTCATCGTGTCCCCCTCCCAATCCCGCTCCCCGGTGCCGTCCCACCGCATCTATCTCATCGATGAATAGGATACAAGGCGCGTTCTTTTTCCCCTGATCAAACAAGTCCCTCACCCGGGAAGCGCCTACTCCCACAAACATCTCCACGAAATCCGATCCACTCATGCTGAAGAAGGGCACTCCGGCTTCGCCCGCTACCGCCCGGGCCAAAAGGGTCTTGCCGGTTCCCGGAGCTCCCAAAAGGAGCACCCCTTTGGGGATTTTTCCTCCCAGCTTCTGGAACTTACTGGGATCTTTGAGAAATTCAATCACCTCCTGAAGCTCCTGCTTGGCTTCATCCGCTCCGGCCACATCTTCGAAGGTCACCTTGGGACGGTCTCCGGTTAACAGCTTGGCTTTGCTTTTGCCGAAGGAGAAAAGCCCCTTGGGTCCCCCACCCTGCATCTGCCGCAGGATGAAAAACCAGAAGACTATGAGAATTATCCAGGGAAGGGAGGTCAAGAGAATTCCAGACCAGTTGGTGCCGGCTGCCTTGGCGTTTATCTCCACGTTTTTTTCCTGTAGTTTGGTCAGAAGCGAAGGGTCATCGAACGGTATGTGAAGTTTGAACTTGCTGTACTGCTCGGATTTTTTCCCCTCGGTCTTGACGAACACCTTCGAAAATTCCCCCTCGATGTCTTTTTCCACAAAAGTTACCTTCTTTATATTGCCATCTTGTAACTGTTGTATGAACTCGGTGTAGGTGATGACCACCTCACCCCCCTTGTTGCGGGAGTAGTACTGGAACAAGGAAATGGAGAAAAGCAGAAGGAACACCCAGAAGATCAGGGTACGGGTCCCCTTTTTCCACCTGAATCCGTTTTTCTGTCCATCCGGGGGTTTGCGGCCATCCGGGGGACCACCTGGTCTGGTTCTTCTCCCCTTTTCCTCCCTTTTATCCCCCTGGGCAAATAGATTTGACCCGCGATCGGAATCAAGGAGGGAGGGGAAGGTCTTATTGGAAACTCGGTGGTTACGTTTGTTCATATTTTTTATCCTTTTTGAAGTCGAGTTTGTAATCCGGTTTCATTCACCTTTCCGCTTTTCGAAGGGGCGGAATCCGGAAGTTGGGCGATGAAAGGAAGATTTCTATGTTTTTCATCGTAATCCAATCCATAGCCCACCACAAACTCATCCGGTATGGAAAACCCTACATATTTCAAGGGAACTTTTATTTTTCGCCTGCTCCTTTTTTTATTCAACAGCGTCACGATCTTCAAACTTTTGGGGTTTCTGGTCAAAAGATTGTTTCGGATGTAATTTAAGGTGAGACCAGAATCTATGATATCCTCAACTATTATTACGTGTTCCCCCTCTATATTTATGCTCAAATCTTTGAGCCACTTGACCACCCCGGACGGTTTCTTTCCCGGGCCATAGCTGGCCACCGAGATGAAATCTATCCGATGAGGTATGGAAAGCTCCCGAATCAGATCTGCTAGGAAGACAAAACTCCCTTTGAGTATCCCCACCAGAATCGGGTTTTTTCCCTGGTAATCATGCGATATCTCCTCCGCCAGCTTTTTAATCCTTTGTTTTAGATCCTCCTCTTTGATTATAACTTTGAGTTGCTCGATCATTTTCGTATGATTTTTATTTCCTTGGGGTTAGAAAAAAAGGATTTAGGAGTTCAAAGACTATCTTCTTCGATCTGTTTAAGTGTCTTATGCATTTCACTTGAATCCTCGACCCCTCGAACTTTGAATGTCTTTGCCTTTATTGAACCTTTGAACTCTTGAACTATTGAACTTTTATTCTCGAATCCTTGAACTTTAAACTTTGAACGCTTTCGACTTTCTTAACCCCTCGAACCCTTTCTCAAACCATTCACAAATTGACCCTGCTCAGACAATTTGACTCAACGTTCGTTTAATTATATCGACACATTCTTGGATCTGCTCTTTGGTAATCACCAGCGGCGGAGCAAACCGGATGATATGATCGTGGGTCGGCTTGGCCAAAAGTCCGTTTTCCGCTAAAGACAAGCACACATCCCAGGCGGTCTTGGTCTTTTCCTTTACTTTTATCGGCTCGATCACCATGGCGTTAAGCAATCCCTTGCCGCGAATGCTCTTGATCATGTGGGATTTTATGTTATTTAGTTCAGACCGGAAAATCTCTCCCATTTGGGCGGCATTATCCGCTAACTTTTCCTCGATCAAAATATCCATGGCTTCCATGGCGATGCGGCAAGCCAGGGGATTGCCCCCGAAAGTGGAGCCGTGCTGTCCCGGCTTGATGGTCAGCATGATCTCGTCATCCGCCAAAACCGCGGAGACAGGCATGAAGCCGCCGGAAAGGGCTTTCCCCAAGATCAGAATATCCGGACGCACCTTTTCATAATCACAAGCCAGCATCCTGCCGGTCCGGCAAAGCCCGGTCTGAATCTCATCGGCGATCATAAGCACGCTGGACTTGGTGCAGATTTCGCGACAGGACTCCAGATAACCATCTTTAGGAACGTTTACCCCCGCCTCCCCCTGGATCGGCTCGACCAGGAATGCCACCGTGTTTTCATCGACAGCCGAACGCAACGCTTCCGGATCGTCATAGGGAACGGTTACAAAACCCGGGGTGAACGGTCCGAATCCCCCATAGCTTTCCGGATCGGTGGAGAATCCCACGATAGTGGTGGTTCTCCCGTGAAAGTTGTTCTCGCAGACGATGATTTTTGCCTTATCCGGGGAAACCCTTTTTTTGTCGTAACCCCAGCGCCGGGCTAACTTGATGGCGGTCTCCACCCCCTCTGCTCCGGAATTCATCGGGAGCAATCTATCATAACCAAACAGCCTGGTCATCTTCTCCTCGAAAGGTCCCAGCCGGTTATTGTAAAAAGCGCGGGAGGTCAAGGTCAGAATTCCCGCCTGTTCCCGGACGATAGCCACCAGCCGGGGATGACAGTGTCCTTGATTCACTGCGCTGTAAGCCGAGAGAAAATCAAAATAGCGCTTCCTTTCCGGGCTCCACAGAAACACCCCCTCGCCCCTGGACAGGACCACCGGTATCGGATGATAATTATGCGCGCCATATTTATCCTCCAAAGCCATGGCTTGTTGGCTGGAGATCTTTTCGTAATCTTCACTCATCAGTTTCCTTCTTTCTTCTTTTTATTGCATACTCTCTTATTCTTCTAATAAATTGCTGTCAAAATTGGTTTATCGTCTTTCGATAAAGGTTTGGTTCTACAAGTTCACTGCAAGCCGATTAGGTATCAGTCTCGAATAACGGTTTTGTTTTTGGTCTAAACACGATATACGAAGACGATTCACGATAGACGATACGTAACCGAAACCGACAACCTATAAACGAACCCATGCTAGCTATATATCTTTATGCATAACCTGCACCTTCAGTACTTTCCGAGTCTTCTCCGTCACCTTAAACTCGTCGCTTATCCGATAATCCACCACCCAGACGATTTTATCTTTGGAGGTCAAAATGAGCACTTCCTCCCGCAGGTGATGGGGAACTTTGGCATCGATGAAAAAATCGGCCAGGGTCTTCGTTCCTTTCATTCCCAGCGGCTTGAATCTATCTCCTTTCCTACGATTACGCAACCGAAAAGGTTTTTTCATTTTATCCATATCCAGCAAAGCGACGTTTTGATTCGGTGTGATAAAATTTCGGGGTATGCGTCTGCTGATTTCAGACACAACCCTCACCTTACCATCTCTCAGATTAACCTCACCGGGAAAAGAGATTAAAGAATTAAACTCTTTTTTCTTCTTCTCAACAAAGCAGGCCAGCTCTTTTTCGCCTACCTCCAGCCAAATCTTTCCGACTAATTTGATCTTTTTCCCGCTTTTTTTCTGGCGAATCAACTCCAACGATCTATCCACCGAGTCGAAAGAGAGCTTTTTCAAATCTCCTTTCAGCTGATGCACACACTGGCGGAGCATCTCCCTCTGCAAGCAGATATCATAACCTGAAAATTCCTTTAAATCAATAACGATCTTGTCCTGCCGGATGATACCAATATCCTGCAGGACCCGTTCGCACGTTTCTTCGATATATTCCTGTTGACCGGAGATGATATCCGCAGTCCGGTTCAAAACCTCCACGATTTTGGGATTGAACTCCTTTTTTATCTTCGGTAGAAGCGCTAATCTGATTTTGTTCCTGAAGTAATCCGGCAGGTAGTTGGATGAATCCAACCGGGCGGTGATTTTGTTCGCTTTCAAAAAGCTCTCGATCTCCTCCCGCGCGGTCCGGATCAACGGTCGGATGATCTTTCCTCTTTTGGGCGGAATGCCGGATAAACCTGCTCCTCCTGCTCCTCTCAAGAGACGCATCAGAAAGGTCTCCGCCTGATCATCAGCTTGATGTCCGGTGGCGATTCTATCCGCTTTGATCTTTTGTGCTATTTTCTCCAGATATTGATATCGAACCTCCCTGGCGCACTCTTCAATACTTAGTTTTTGTCTTTTGGCTTCATTTTTGACGTTCACTTTTTTAGAGAAGAATTTAAGCTTCAGTCGTGATGTCAGATTTCTCACGAATTTCTCATCTTCGTCCGATTCCGTTCCTCTTAATTTGTGATTCAGGTGAGCCACATATAGTTTTAGATCCAATTCGGATTTCAAAGCGAAAAGACCAAAAAGCAGTGCCACCGAGTCCGGTCCCCCCGAAACCGCCACCAAAACCCGATCTCCTTTGGTTAAAAGTTCGAAATGATTAACGGTTTCCCTTAATTTATCAATGAACTCGTCGTTATTCATATTCCCCAATTTGAATGGGTTCATCCACGAAAATACAAGTATGTACCTTGTTTGTCAAACAAAAAGCATGGAATAACTTATCAGCGCGAATAAGAATGAGTAGGGATAGCATTTAATGAAGCTAACTGGTGGTCGAGGGGTGCCCAAACCCTCCTCAACCTTGATGGTAGCTGGGTAAGCTCATAGAGCAGGGCATTCAGCCCTGCGTAAAAGTTTCGTATTGCTCGTAAAAGTCGGGGGTTACCACAAAAAGGAAACCCCGCCTTCTGGGGTTGGGAAGGCGGAGCTTTAAGCAGAAAGACAATCTATAAGGGGCAACCAACATCTTTATTATTATACAAATAATGTGCCAGCGTCAAAATTGACGAAATTAAATTTCTTACACGTTTTAATTGTCCATCTTCTAATAGGTTAGAATTATCCAAGTTGTGCTTCTAAAAATTGCGAATCATCTTTCATCGCAAATAGCTGCGATACGATTTTTGGTTCTAGAGTTTATTATGTCCCATTTTTACACAACATAAGGTCTTAGGTTTTTATGGAGAGGTAATTGGTAAAACGCAAGCTACTGCGTTGGTAGCATAACAAATGATTAGAAAGAATTACTTTTAGTTGGAACAGAATCAAGAGAAATATCTTTGACTCATTTGATTTGAATCACGCCTTATGCGGCTCGATGATCACCTTGATGCATTCCTTCGCCTCTTCGACCAGCTTGAATCCCAAGGTAGTCTCTTCCAAACCCAACCGGTGAGTGATCATTTTTCGCACCGGTACCCGTCCGGAGCGCATCAGCTCGATGGCTTGCATGCAGTCTGACGGACTGGCGCCGTAAGATGGCAAAAGCGTGATCCCGTTCCGCCAGAATTCGTTGACCGGAACCGGAAGCTCCACCCCCGGATCGGTCGGCGCGAAGAACAAAACCGTACCGCCCCGGTCTACGGATTTCAATGCCTGCTGGAATACCGATAAGTTTCCTGCACATATTATCACCAGATCAGCAGGTTTGCCCTCGTTGACCTCCCGAAGTTTGGCAGGGACATCTTCATGCGCATGAATAACCGCCTCTGCTCCGAATTCCTTGGCTGCCAGAAGGCGATAATCGTTTATGTCCGTGCTGACGATTCGCCCCGCCCCCAATGCCTTGGCTAAAAGGAGATGTAGAAGTCCCGAAATGCCGCTTCCCAAAATGAGCACGCTGTCACCCGGTTTGAGCCGTGCCATCCTTTGCCCGCGGAGAACGCAGCCCAAAGGCTCGACAAACGTTCCGTCCTCATAGGATAGCTCTTCCGGTAGAATGAACACCCCCCGATCCACGTTGAGTTGGGGAATCCGGATGTATTCGGCAAAACCGCCGGGATCGTAATTGGTGGTGTGCAGAGTCTCACACACGGTGTGATAACCCTTCAAACACCAGCGGCAGGTGTTGCAGGGGATATGATGGGAGACAAACACCCGGTCTCCGATTTTGTACTGGTTTACCCCTTCACCCACTTCCACGATCTCCCCCCCGATCTCGTGTCCCAGTACCAGAGGAGCCTTCTTTATCCGGTACCACTCCATCACGTCGCTGCCGCAAATGCCGCTTGCCCATACCTTAACCAATATCTCCCCCGGACCGATCCTGGGTCTGGGACGCTCCTCGATCCGGATATCCTTGTTGTTGTAATACATTGCCACCCGCATGATCTTTTCTCCTCTTTTTCCATCAAATGGAGTGCACCAGCTTGTCGTAGCCAAGCGGAGATCCCGTCTCGGCGGGGCTGGTGCGAATTTTGGTTTCTTTTAGAACTGCATTTGCGGCGGACGGCGGACATCTCTGCTTCAGCTACTCTTAACCTCATTAAACAACTGATATGCCTGTTTCGGCGTGGCTTTCTCATGCACCACAGCCCGCAGCGCTTTCGCCACCGCCACCGGATGCGGGTTCTGCCAGACGTTTCTGCCCAGGTTTATTCCGATGGCTCCTTTTTGCATCCCATCGTGGACGAACTCGAAAACCTCCAGCTCGGTCTCGCATTTGGGTCCGCCCGCCATCACCACCGGAACCGGACAACCGTTTACCACCTTGTCGAAATCCTTCTCGCACCAGTAGGTCTTCACCACTTTAGCACCCAGCTCCGCCGCGATCCGGCAGGCCAAAGCCAAATATCGGGCATCTTTTTGACCCACCTCTTTACCCACCGCCGTAACCGCCATCACCGGTATGCCGTATTCCTCACATTCATTCACCAGCTTCGATAAATTCAAAAGCGTTTGATGCTCGAAATCGGTTCCGACGAAAATGGAAATGCCCACGGCACAAACGTTTAAACGAAGTATCTCCTGGATGGAGGTGGTGATCCCCTCATTTGCCAGATCCTTACCTACCATGCTGGTCCCACCCGACACCCGCAGGATGATCGGTTTGTCTATTTTCGGACTAACGGCGGAGCGCAACACTCCCCGGGTAACAAATAGGGCGTCGCAATAGGGGAGAAGCGGCTTGATGATCTCCCCCGGTTTCTCCAGAGAAGCTGTCGGTCCCTGAAAATATCCGTGATCGATGGGCAGAAAGAAACACTTACCATCCGGCTGTATCAACTTGCTCAATCTATTTTCCATTCCCCAGTCCATATTCTTTTCCTCCTCAATCGAAGTCGAAAGTTACCAACTATGAAGTCACGTATTATTATGTTTTCTAATTTGCATTTTGCACTTTGCTATCTGCAATTTGTACTGATTACTTTTCCGATTACCCGATACCTAATCTCCTCCTCTCCTTACCAAGGAGAGGGGGACAAAGGGGGAGAGGTTTTATTCTTGACTTTGCATTTTGCACTCTGCAATCTGTAATTTGCAATAATAGTTTTTCCGACATTCATCCCACCTTCTCACACACGAATATAGGACCTTCCTTTTCAAACTCCCTTCCGGAGAAATCCAGCTCATACTGCTCCACCCGGAAGTTCAGTCTCTTAAGTATCTCCAAAATTTTATCCCGCTCAAACAGCCCCGCCCGGTGTAAATCCACCTCCAGCCGGAATTTCCCTTTCTCCCGGATCAAAAATATCAGGTGATACTCAAACTCCGTGTCTTCGGGGTTGGGATCATATTGGTTTTCGATCAAAACCGCCTCTAAGTCCCCTTTATAGTGTTTTTTGAATCTGGTCTTGTTTTGCTCGAAATTCTCTTTTAAATCCTCCAAAAAGAAGATCATCACCCCACCCGTCTTGAGGTGACCGGAGAAATTGACCAGCGTTTTTTCCAGATCGGAATAGGTCAGATTATACATGATCATGTCCATGGCCATGACCACGTCGAATTTCCTGTTCAGCTGAAACGTTCGCATGTCCCCCAGATGATATTCCACTTCCGGATTCCGTCTTTTGGCAAACCCCAGCATATTTTCATTTTTGTCGATTCCCGTCACCTTAAAATCTTTTTTGAGGAAAAGATCGTGGTGACCACCGCCGCACCCCACGTCCAAAAGCTCGTTTCCCCGGCTTTTCTGGTACATTTTGACCATCTTTTTGACGAACTCCACCTCCGGAATATATTCCTCTTCCGAAACCAAAATCTCCCACATCCACGACAAATCATGATACAATCTGGCGTCGCTCATCTTTTGTCCAAATGATGGTTGCGTTTATTGAGCAATACATATCCCTGGTGGAATTTAAGATTACGCAAGACTTTCAGTGATTTTATGGTTTTTACTTTTCGAAGTCAAGTTTTTTCTATGAAGTTCTTCCCGTTCGTTTTAAATTTTTCTTGACTTCTCGGAACATATCTTCTTAATTTCATAAAAATTATAACCGTTGCTTACATTTGGGTGGATGGTGAAAGCAGCCCTTTTCGCATTTTCTTTCTTCCTTTTGCTGTTTTGTTTTTTGTTCCCCCTTTATGTGATTTCCAAAGCGGAGTTTTTACCTCCTTCTTACCTTTCCGCCCAAAGCGACCAGGATGGAAAGGTTCCCCTTTACTGGTTCAGTCCCACGCCGGATACTCTGGAAATCAGCTACACTCAGGGTGGCATGCTCTATGGGATGAATATGTCACCCGCCTGGCACGAAAATTGTGTTGGGATCAGGATGATTTCCGCTTCTCTCCCTTTTCATCTGCTGGAATCAAAAATGTATATATCCCATTACAGTACTGCCGGTGACAGCGACTACGATTACCATACCCCCTTCTTTGTAACGGTGAACCAGGACTCCGCAGGCGTCCCCAAAAACGTATTTTTGGATTCGGTCTCTACATTTGCCCAGGGTTCAGATAGTCTCTCCGACGGGGAATGGGTCGATATCGAACATCACTTACTGATGACCGATTCTGTTTTCTGGATCATTTTCCACTGGAATGAGGATACTCCCGGCTCTCCCCGGGTGGGGGTCGACAGTTTCACCAACGTGGGCAATTCCTTCTGTGGAAAGAGATTGTTTTTATATTTCGAATGGTACCGGTATGATTACAATTTCATAATTAAAAGCGAGGTAGTTGTCAATCCCAAGATGGGAGCGGAGGCAAATAGATTTCGGGTTTACCGCTCGTTGGATTCTAGCTCGATTACAGATTCAGTCAATCTGATCACCTCCCTTCCTACTTCTCGATTTCAATTCACCGATTCGGGCATAGCAGCAGAGCAAACCTACTTCTATCAACTCACCTCCTACGCTTCGCCCCTCGAAAGCCCGGGTTCGAATATCGAGTCAGCCACTCCCAAGAGGGAAGCTCGCTTGAAAGCAGACCGTGAGAGATTCTTTGTCCTGTTAAGCTCAGAGGAAAATATCAATGACAACCTTACACTAACCAACACCGGCGGACTCCCTTTATGGTATGAACTTAAAATCGACATGAAAGAAACCGACGGGATGGGAGGTTCGGATCAATCCGGATATACCTGGTCGGACAGCAGAGATCAACCCGAGCTTGGATTTAACTGGGTTGATATCCATACCCTCGGAACTCTTATCGGAAATGCTGGGGATTACAAAAAGAATTATGGATTTTTTCATCTGAATTTCTCCTTTCCTTTCTATGGCAATACTTACGACAGCATCAGCATCACTTCCAACGGATGGCTCAGCTTTTCCGATGTGGTCCCCTGCTCCACCGACACCTTCAAATGGTGGATCAACCAGCCCCTTCCCCGGCTCTGGGGACCTTATGCACTGGTTGCGCCTTTTTGGGACTTTTTTGAGCTGACGGACAGCTCCGCCATTTACTTTTACTCCACCGGCGATTCTGCCGTCATATCTTTTTTGAATCTTCACTATTATAGTCACCCTGCCAGGGGTCCTTACACTTTTCAGACCATTTTCACGCCGGACGGTGAGTTCACCTTTCAATATCTGAGGATAGACGATTCCCTATATTCCGCTACAGTAGGCATTCAAAACGAGGACGGCACCACCGGCTTGGAGATTTCTTACAACCAGAACTATCTGCACGATTCTCTGGTGGTAAAGATCAGACCCGGCTGGGTGAAAATAGATTCAATGAAGGGAAGTATCCCGCCCGGGGAAAGCAAGACACTGGACATAAAATTCGATCCTCTTTCCTATCCCAAGGGAGTATATCAAGCTGATCTGATCATAGACAGCTGGGACAAGAATCATCAATTGGAGCCTCTTCTCATCCCGCTCACCTTATGTATCGATACCATCATCGACTCCACCACCTCCGTCCCTTGGCAGGAATCCGAAAGACCCGAAAAGATTACGCTTTTTCAAAATTATCCTAATCCGTTTAATCCGGCAACGAGAATTCTTTATATAGTGGGCTGTGAAGGGAAAGCGGTCGACCGTGGACTGTGGACCGTGGACAATCCCACCCTCCCCATTACTCTCAAAATCTACAACATCCTCGGTCAGAAAATCCGAACCCTGGTAGACGAACCGCAAAAGCCCGGAATCTACGAGGTGAGCTGGGATGGAAAAGATGAACAGGGAAGCGATGTTGCAAGCGGGATATATTTCTGCAAGCTAAAAGTCGGATCTTTCCAGAAAACCCAAAAAATGGTGTTGTTGAAATAGAAGAATCCAAAAGTTAATCAATATCGCGTAGCCGAGCCTTCACATTTGGTCCTGAGCAGAGTCGAAGGACGGCTCGGATAAGAAAATCGTAGTGGTCGCACGGACGTGCCCCCAGACGGGAGCGTCCGCTCGTCTGGGCATTCATGCGACCTGTTTGCGTTTCTTGTTGGTAACGAACACTTTGTCCGTTCACGGTGAATCCGTTCAGGATGAATCCGTTACCATAAAAGAACCATTTATTGTCACGACCTTCAGGTCGTGGTATGAAGTGGAGGGGGAGAGGAATCTCCTCTCCCTTGACGGGAGAGGACACAGGAGAGGGTGAGAAACTCCTCCACTCTTTTGGGCTTTAGCCCCACAAAATCCTCACCACCATCTGAACAAAGGTAAAAAATAGTTGACATACTTGCATGAATGACTATAATGAATATTGCAAACAGAACGGTTAACGAGAAATTGGGCTCTTAAGATTGCACCAAGAGTGTAGTTTTTGTCATTTGAGGGACTCTACTACCTGAAGCATTGAAGTTAGAATATGGCAGAATTGAAAATTGACTTAACGTAAAAGAAGTATGATTTTTTCTGCAGAGCAATTTGATCAATGTCATTTATAAGGAGAGTGAGAATAATGGACAAGATCTTCCGGATTACTGTTATGTCTTTACTAACTGGAATTCTCGTATTGCTAGTTGCAATCTATTTGAGAATTCCAAATGCTCCTCCAACATTTGGGGACTTGCGAAAAGCTGAGGCGAAAAGTAAGCAGAGTTTACTTATGAAATGTCCTCTAGTAACTGTTAACGGTAGTGTAGATGTTCAAGGAACGGTTAATGTTGATGGCACAGTCGACATCGGGAATACGCCACTCGAAGTTGAGGTCGTAAGATAGGATTACCCAACAAATTGTTGCAGGCTAATGTGGGGTCAAGCTTTCTCATTACAAAACCCCTTTAAATAAGGATTAAGTCAAAATGTATGATGTTCCCAAAGACAAAAATGTCGAAGAGAAGCCAGATGTTTCATTAGTCAAAGACAGTCAATGGAGTGTAATTGATGGAGAATTATGCCGAGTTATTGATTTTATTCCGATGGCTACGATTGAAAACGGAAAATTATTGGCTCTTGACAGAACAATTCCATACGCAACGGTTGTTTTAGAATGCAAGAAGCTACCAACGAAAATAAGAGGATTCATAACTAATAAACTAGATTTTGTTCATTTATGGTCAGCTTTCAGAGAAAGAACTATAAAACAAGACGAAGAAGTGTTAATCATTTGGTCAAAAAAACAATATAAAAATATAATTTACAATATCTTTTCAACTTTTATGCCAAAATTATGGGTACTCGTTTGTCCAAAAAACGCTTTTGAATTGGAAACTAACATAAATTATAGACCTGAATTACAGGGCGAAGCAAGATGGAATGCCTCAAAACCAATTATTGATTGGAAACCAGAAGTTATGAAATGACGAAATCACCTGATGTCCCAGATTTATCAAGGGCTGCATCAGGCGTTTACTCTTCAACGTATGGGGAATCCTGGCAAGTGATGCTTTTAAATCTAACGTGGCAGGAATATGTCCAAGCACAGCATAAAAACCTAAGCGATGTATTTTCCTTAGGCGTATTATGCGGGTCGAAAAACAATTTTACGCGTCTTAAGCGGATTAATATATATTGTTATAATTTAATAGAATGAGAGCTGATGAAAACTATATTATCGATTTGTGTGACGCCATTTTGAAAGACAAAGCTTCTCGACAACACCTATTCCAATTTCTAGTTGGCGATACTGGAAGGCGACTCCCCGTGGATGCCCACTACTGCAACCTTAACCTAGTCATTGAGTTCCACGAGAGACAACATACTGAAGAGGTGAAGTTATTTGATGGAAAGCTAACAGTAAGCGGGGTTTCCCGGAAAGAACAACGAAAGATTTATGATCAAAGACGCAGAGATGTCTTGCCAAAACATGGAATAATGTTGGTGGAGTTTAGCGTTAACGAGTTTCCTAATAATAACGCTGGAAGATTATTGCGGAAATTGGAGGAAGATAAGAGAATCATTATCGAAAAGCTGAGACAACACGTGAAGATATAATCAAGGCATGTAGCGAATCAGCCGTGTAGCATTCTCTAGCTGATACCTATGTTAAACGTGTGGAACTGGAATGGCGCGTAAGAAAATTCTACAAGAAGTAGAGACACAGGCTCTGTTCAAATCAAGGCGTCGGTGTGCTTTGTGCTTCGGTCTCCAGGGGGACCTCGGAGAAAATAAGGGGCAACTCGCTCATATAGATCGGAACTCGTCAAATTCAAGTCTCGAGAATCTTGTATACCTGTGCATGGATCATCACGATCAATACGATTCGAAGACGAGTCAGAGCAAAGGCATTACACCAACCGAGCTACGTACCTATCGGGACGAGCTTCACAAGTTCCTTGATACTAATATATCTCCATGGCTGGATAGCCTGTTTACCAGGAAAAAATCCAAGGTAACGCACAACCGCAGGGTAGTGAGGAGGTTACGATCGCTTGAGCTCTACGACCGGAGAATCGCGATCTACCGTGCTGCTAAGGAGCTTCTCGGGAAAATCGGTCAATCGGCTTCTGTCGAAATAGCTGACGCTGTCGCATTCGCCAAAGCCAGCGATGAAGCCCTGTTCTTGTTCGACGATAACATTGATGCATACCTCGCAGACATCTACCGGAAAGCGATGAAGCTGGCGAGTCTCAAGCATATATTGGACTTACTTCCGGTTGGGGAGCAAAGAAATCGGGTCGTGAACGAACAGATGGAGATTGTTGTATGGTGTACAAATCAGTTTGATGTTCTCAGAAATATGCTCAAACCATTCTTAAGGGTTAATGCATAGGTCAAGCATGTCCGCAGGACTGCTTGACGAAAAAGTCCTGAGATCAAACGTCCTGTGCTCCTGACACCAAGATAAGATGTAGCCTTTTCAATACTTAATCCGCAGTCTCTCTTTCCACCTCTACAAATTCTCTACAGTTTCAGTGGTGAAAAGGATGGCAGCGGTATTTATGAGAGATGTATATATTTTGCATACACAATTCTCAAAACACTGGTGATGAAAAAAATGAAAAATCGCAATCCGCAAGTCCAGCAAGTCCAGTAAGTCCAGCAAGCCCAGCAAGTCCAGTAGGCATATCGGCAAGTTGACTTCATCAGAAACCAATCCGCGAAACAAAAGATTCCCCAAAACGTAAGAAGAAATGAACCGCACATACAGTTGCTTGTATCATTATTATGAGATACCAACACCTAAGGGAGAAATTATGAAGCAGATATTGTTTACCGCATTTCTTCTGTTGATTTGTGCCCCTATCGCACTCGGTCAAAAGGCAGTCTACCCGGATTCAGCCAAAGTGGAGAAACTGTTCGACGATTATTTCCGGGAATATATCCGGCTCAATCCTGACGAGGCATCCCAGCTCGGGCTTCCCAAGGAGTGGGGTTACGATTACGACCGTGGTAGCTTTGACGACGTTTCCGATGTGGGCATAAAAGCCAACTACGACCTCGATAGAAAATATTTAGATGAAATAAAAAATGTGGATGTTACTAAAATCAACAAGTCCCAAAATATTGATCTAAAAATACTGAAGTGGTACTTGGAAACCCAGTTGGAAGGGGAGAAGTTCGCCTATCATAAGTTTTTCATCGATCATCTTAGCGGCGCCCATAGCCAAGTCACTAATGTCTTGACCGAATACCACACCATCACCGACCTTCAGGACGCCAACGATTACCTGGCTCGATTGGAGAAGATTCCGCTTCGGTTAGAACAGACCCAAAAGCAGATCGACGCCCAGGAGAAGAAAGGCATTCGCCCGCCCATCTTCATCACCAACCGTCTCATCGTCTCCATGGAGGAGTTCATCCAGCCGGAGCCTAAGGCAAATCTTTTGTACCTGGATTTCGATCGCAAGCTTGCGCTGTTAAGCAGCATAGACGCCGCCACAGCAGAGGATTTAAGACACAAAGCCGAATTGACCATCGGCGAAAAGATTTATCCGGCTTATGAGAGCTTCGTAAAAAACTTGAAAATCTACTTGCCTGATACAGACAGCATACCCGGAGTCTGGAAATTAGCGGACGGGGACAAATACTATCAATATTGTCTGAAATCCCAACCCACATCCACCTTGACCTCGGAGCAGGTCTATCAGCTGGGATTGAAGGAAGTTAAATCGCTTCAGGGAAAAGCCAAGCTTCTTTTGGATTCGCTGGGAATCAAGGGGAATAAGACCTACGGTGAATTGATGAATGACTACTGGGCCATGTGGAAATATCCTGAAAATAAGGATAAGTTTAATTATCCGGAAGTGCTGGGAAGCAGACAGGCGATCCTTCACGATTACCAGACTTACATCGACAGCGCCCAGCTGCGACTGCCCGAGGCGTTCAGATATGTCACCAAAACCAAGGTCATGGTCCAAGCCGTCCCCGAATATAAGGAACAGGGCGGTTTGACCTACTACGAGCCGGCATCACTGGATGGCAAAAGAAAAGGGGTATTTTATATCAACCTGTCAGACTATCCCTCAAACCCGGTATGCGGACTTTAGTCTATCATGAAACCGTCCCCGGACATCATTATCAGATAGCTCTGCAACAGGAGCTGACCCAGAAACATCTGTTCAAGAACTTGCTGTACTTTAACGGGTTTGTAGAGGGATGGGCAATGTACGCCCAGGCGCTGGCTGGTGAAATCGGCTGGCTGCCCGATAACTATTCCCGCTTGTCCGAGCTGAATTCCCAGCTTTTCCGGGCGGTGCGGATCGTAGTGGATGCCGGTATTCATTATAAGAAGTGGTCCAAGGAAGAAGCTCTTAAATACATGCAGGATAATCTGGGCTGGAGCTCCGATTCCGAAATCGACCGTTACACTGTCTGGCCCGGACAAGCCACCTGCTATACTCTGGGGAAGCTGAAGATCATGGAGCTGCGGGAGAAAGCTAAAGACGAGCTGGGACCGAAATTCGACTTAAAGGATTTTCACATGGTGGTGCTCGAAAATGGCGGTTTGCCTCTGGACTTATTGGAAGAGATAGTTGACGATTATGTTATCAGGAACAAATAGTAACACCTTCTCGCTTTTTTAAAGGCGGGAGGGATAGGTTTAAAATCTCTGCTACGGGCAGGGAGGAGGATTAAAAATGAGTTTGATCTGGAACGACCTTGACGATCATGAGAGTGAAAGGGAGAGGCTCCTGAGTTTGCTCAACTCTTCCGGTAGGGGTGATGAGAATCTCGCCTCGGAACTGAAAGACGAATTGTACGACCTTTGGGATCAAAGCTATTGGAAACCAAGACAGTGGTCCGAGGTTTCTCCTTTTCTCACCCATGCTTCTGCCGAGTAAGCGAATTTGAGAAAAACCCGGCTAATTCACGCGTAGAATTTTCTCTCCATTTATCAGGAGGTTGCCACGTAAAAGGGGAGGATTGGATAAACCTTGTAGATCTAAAGCCTTGCACTCCCGGCAAGGAACCGATCTTACTTTTCTTTGAATGGAATTATCAGCTTGAATTTTCCGGTTTTGGGATCATGGGCAATTTCTTTAACCACCTCCACCTCAAAACTCACTACACCTTCTAACCCTTTCCCCTTTAAAATCTCTTTCATCCTCCGGCGAATCGCCAGAAGGGCGTCCTCCTTGTTTCCATGGATTACCACGTTCATTCGGAATCTATTCCTTTCGGTCTGGATAACCTGCAATTTCTCGAGGCCCGGGACAAAAAACTCAACTATCACTATGGGATGAACATATTCTTTCTCCCCATTAGGTTTTTCAAACCAAAGGAAATCCTCCTGCCGTCCGGCAATATTCTTGATGACAGAAAAAGGGGATCCGCATTCACACAGCTTCTCGTCCAAAGTGATCTCATCCATCAGCTGATAACGAATGAGGGGCTGGGTATAGTTATAGAGAGTGGTCAAAATAAGTTTTCCGGGTTCTCCCGGTTTAACCGGCCTGGTATCTTCGTCGACTATTTCAAAGCAGTGCCAATCATCAAAGAGATGAAAGCCCCGATGACTGTCGCATTCAGCAGCCATGCCGACTGATTCAGAGGCGGCATAAAAATTCAATGGCTCAACCGCAAAAGCTGACTTGATCGTATCTCTCATTTTTGGAGTAAGAGGGTCTGCGGCGCACATCACCCTCTTTGGTTTGATGTTGATGCTTCCTCTGAGCTGCTCTTCTGCCAGAAGATAGATTCCCGAAGCATATCCGCTTAAAGCGTCCGGTTGGAATCGGTTTATCTTCTGGCAAATCTCTTGCAGAGGACTATTGACGGAAAGGGGCAAGAAGTCCATAAACATCCGCGGTGCACCCTTAGCCAGGCTTATCCCCGCAAAATGCCCGTCTATAGCTCCAATAAAGGCGAGTTTCGTCCTCTTGAAAAAACCAACTTTGGTTTTCGATACCCGGGAAAGAACCATCGCCCTTAACCAATCCCAATCATCCGCTCCATAAACAAAAAGACCGATAAATCCCGAAGAACCCGAAGTGTGGATAACTTGATATTTATTTTTGTATTTTCGCCCTCGATTTGCCGGATCGTTTATGAATCTTTCTAACTCCTCTCTTCTCAGCAGTGGATCGCAAACGAAATCGTCATAATGCTCCATCATCATCTTCTTATCAATAGGCGGTAAATCTTGCAAAGTAATCTTATCTACTTTATCCATGGTTATTCCATGCTGTTGATAATATCCTTTGTAAAATCTCGATTTCTTCAACACGTGCCTTAATAATTTCTTAAGTCGCTTTTCCTGTAAAACTTTTATCTGTGAAGCATTCAATTTCTCGGTGTTTTTGACCGACCTGATTTTGTTTAGCAAAGCAAGATTAGACATGGAATTTCCTTTTGCTTCTTATTCTCCTGATAGGATAAAAGCCCTGCGCTCCTGACATCGCGCTTGAGACTATGGGATCGTGGTAGGATCCCAGCTAGTGCGCAGGTTTTGATTAAAGGCATCGAGCAATTTCATATCATCAGGTGAAATTGTAAAATCAAAGACGTCTGCGTTCTCTAAAATTCTCTCCGGGTGGGACGATTTGGGTATAACCACCACATCTTTCTGCAATGCCCATCTGATCAGAATCTGCGCCGGAGTTTTGGAATATCCCTTGGCAATAGCTTCAAGTTTCGGATCACTCAATTTATGCCCTTTGGTGAGTGGACTGTATGCCTCCAGTTGAATCTTATGAGAGCGGCAGAATTCTAAAAGGTCTTTAAGATACAGATACGGACTGAACTCCACCTGATTGACTGCGGGAACCGTGTCCGAAATGGCTAATAGCTCCTCCAAATGCCGGATCATATAATTGCTGACACCGATCGCCCGGCATTTTCCCTTTTCCAAAAGAGTCTCCATCGCCTTCCAGGTTTCGTTGCGGAGACCCTGAACGGGCCAGTGGATCAGATAGAGATCGACGTAAGGTAGACCCAATTTCTCCAGACTCTCTTCGCAAGCGTTCAGCGCTTTCTGGTAGCCGTGTTCGGAGTTCCATAATTTGGTGGTGATGAAAACCTCTTCCCGCGGGATGCCGCTTTCTTTTAGCGCAATACCCACATCCTCTTCATTTCCGTACATTTGTGCCGTGTCAATGAGCCGGTAGCCGGCTTCCAGGGCAGCAAGCACTGCTTGCTGTGTCTCCTTACCGCTTCTCATTTGAAACGTCCCCAACCCAAAAATGGGCATCTCCACCCCGTTGCTGAGTTTAACTTTGGTATCGATTTTTATTTCTTTTGGGCGCATATTCAAACACCTCTAAGTTAATCTATATTATTTTCTAATTAACCTCTCCCCCTTAGTTCCCCTCTCCATATTTGTGGAGAGGGGGATAATAGAGGTGAGGTAAATTGTAATAGTCACAAGGACGTATCGACAAGCCTTTTGGGCTTGCTAATTATTGTTAAACAACGCAGATACAGTTTGAAGAAAGCTATCACAAGCAACAGAACTCAACATATCAATACCTTTGGCTTGCTTCCATGCGCGAAAACTCTCATCCATTATTTTTATTGCCTGCTCAGGAGTACCAAGGTGAATAGGTGGTTCCTCCAGCGAAGGAACGCGATGAAAGCGATGAAGAGGATTACTACAGAATTCAAGGTTGAGTCTCGAAATTGCATTCCATGTACCGTGGAGAACAGAACTGAAGGGTGCATAGGAAAGATTAAATATTTCTGGACAGCCTGTTTCTTCCGCCATCTGTCGTGTTGTTTTTTTCGTCCAGGAACCAACATTTACTGGAAGTAAATACGTAAGAAATTGACTATCAATCCAAGACTCCATTCCTTCCACATTTTCACGAAGTCTATGTGATTCGGGATCGCTTTTATCGAGTCTAGATTTTATGTGTTCAAGAAGAAGTTTCTCTTGTCCCAAGCCATACTCAACGAAATTCTCAAAATCTGGATAAGTCCCTTTGGTAGCTAACCATAATAGAGTTATGTGGGTGTCAACCATACATCTTAGAAGTATCCGACTTATGTCTAATGACCAAAGCTGAGGTTCGGTAACAATAACTGTGGCAAAGCGTGCTTGTCGAGCTATCAATGCGCCCAACACTTCATCTCTCAAGGGCTTTGAAAGGTCTATAGTAACACGATTCCAACAATCTTTGATTTCTTTCAATAATTTGTCTCGATATAACTGAGCTGCCTCAAGAAGTTTACTCACATTGTATTTGCTCTCTTCAGCTATAGATATTGAGGGACGCTTTGGGAACTCGCAAATAGAGATTTCATAACCATGTTGCCAGAAATATGAACACCACCACCTTGATTCTGATTCATTGAAAATTGGAACATTCAAGGATGCTCGGACGGATGCTCCCAATTTTTGTGATTCGTCGGTTTTGGGATAGTCAAGAATGTCATTTATTTTCTCTAATCCTGTTCCTTTAGGTACTATCATTTTGCCTGTTACTATCATTAAATAGACTGCAGTTGCTTGGACAATCATGGCTGGTCTGCCTCTTCGGTCGAAGCAGTTGCTTACAACTCGTTTCAACGTATAAAGAGATGAATTCACATCTCCTCGTTGTCTTGCTTTGTCTTCTTCGTCGTAAAAGCAATTCAGGGGGCATTTGGGATAAAGGCTTACCAACGGATATAGACTTACCTGCAAATCTTCTAGGACTCCTTCCTTAGATAATACTTCCCTGATTTCCTTAGCTATAGTTGGATTTATACTATCATATTCCGAAATGAAAGCAAAGGACCGGGCTTTCTTTGGTTGAAGAACTTGCTTTGTTTCTTGTGCGCATTTCTCTGCTATTTCAACCGCTCTGCGTTCTGGGAAGCTATCGAATAACAATGCAATCCAGAGCATCTCTGGTAGGAGATCGTCTGTCCACCGAATGTAACCAAGTTTATTACCTAAAGTAGCAAGGAATGGCGGAATGAATGTTTTACCCTTTTGCTGATGGTCTGCAAGGATGCGCTTTTTTCGTAGTTTTTTACTATTTCGCTTTTTCTTTCCCATCAGTTCTGCTCGAATTTGTTTTAACTCACATAAAGCATGCTTTTGGTCAACCTGTGGTCATTTCTCTTATCAAATTCTCAACCATCTCCATCAATTCCTTTACTAAGTCTTTCTCCTTCACCTTCCCGATCTCTTTCCCTTTACGAAACAAAAGTCCGTATCCCTTTCCCCCGGCAATCCCCACATCCGCATCACGGGCTTCACCGGGACCATTAACCACACAACCCATAACCGCTATTTTAAGCGGTGCGTGAACATTCTTAAGCTTCTTCTCCACTTTTTTGGTCAGGGAAATCAGATCTATTTCACATCTTCCGCAGGTGGGGCAGGAGATAATGGTGGGTCCGTGTTCCCGCAAATTCAGAGATTTCAAAATCTCATATCCAACTTTAACCTCTTCCACCGGATCGCCAGTGAGGGAAACCCGGATAGTATCACCGATCCCTTCAGATAATAACAAACCAATACCCAAAACCGATCTCACAGAACCCAAGAGAGGCAATCCCGCTTCGGTAATACCAAGATGTAAAGGATAATTTGTCTTTTTTGAGATGAGCTGATAAGCTTCGACCGTCATCGGAACGTCGAATGCTTTTAACGAAATCACAATATCTCCAAAATTCAAATCCTCCAAAATTCTCACTTGTCTCAAAGCCGCTTCTACCAAAGCAGGCGGAGATGGCTTTTTATACTTAGCCAAAAGATCACGCGGAAGCGAGCCCGCATTCACTCCCACCCGGATGGGAATTTTCCTCATCTTAGCAGACTTCACGATCTCTTTCACCTTCCATTCCGCACCGATATTTCCGGGATTGATCCGGAGCTTGTCCACTCCCGCTTCTATCGCCTTCAGCGCCAACCTGTAATCAAAATGAATATCTGCGACCAACGGAATTTTTATTTTCTTCTTGATCCTGGGCAGTGCCAATGCCGCTTCCATATCCGGCACCGCCACCCGGATGATCTCGCACCCAACGTCCTCTAGCCGCTTTATCTGTTTCACTGTTGCAGAAACGTCCCGGGTGTCGGTCTTGGTCATCGACTGGACGGAAATCGGGGCGCCCCCGCCAATAGCCACATTCCCCACCCATATTCTTTTGGTCTTTTTTCTTTTTATCATGGTATAAAGATTATGTTTTATCCCCCCCCTGTCAACTCATATTTGTATGTAGTTTTGCAGGGTTGGTCATGCCTAAGGCAGATCCCGCCAAAGGCGGGGGAACCCTGCCTACGCTAAAGGTGTTCTCTATTTCGTATGGCGGACACCTATGGTATGAATCGTACGGTTCATACCAATGCCCGCTCGATGCTAAGGGAGAGGTAAAAAATGTCGGATACACTCTCGACTGAAGCATATCCGACATTAGAAAACTCAAGCATTCAGATTTATTATTTTTTCATATCAACCGCCAAAATCTAAATCTCTATCACCTCCTCACCGGTGAAGTTGTCCACCTTGGACAAAAGCTCACTCAGCTTGTCTTTTACGCAATACTGTATGCGGGAGACCATCTCCTCTGCCTCCTCCGCACTCCGGGCTTCAAAGGATAGGCTCAAATCGTTCAATTTATGCGAACCCAAACCATCCATGCTGAAATCGATCGTGGGCATGCCAAACTTCTCGATCTTCTCCGTCTCCTCGAAGTTGAAGTCCACGTTCTCCAAAGTTACGAAATACTCGCCGCCCTTTAGCAGTTTTTTCACCTTTACCCGCATCGCCATCCTCCTTTGATGTCAACCGTTCAAGGTATATCGAAAAACATGATTTCGCGGCGGGACAAGTTCCCACCTCTATAGGCAGTAATAAACCACCCATAGGGGAGGGCATTTAGCCCTGCCAGGCTTTTTCAACCATCCCTTCAGGTCAACATTAAGTTTAAGGTTTCTCCTACATTTTTGACTCCGGTAATCTTCAGGTCGAATTTCTGATTCAGTCCTTTTAAGTTTCCTTGCGGAATAATGCATTTTTTAAATCCCAGCTTTTCCGCCTCCTTTATCCTCCTTTCGATTTGACCAACCGCCCTTACTTCACCCCCCAAGCCCACTTCACCGATCACCACCGACTCATGATCTGCCGGAACTTCCTTCAAGCTGGATGCCAAAGCCACCATCACTCCCAGATCCACCGCCGGCTCATCGATCCTCACTCCTCCTGCCACGTTAACGAACACGTCGAATGAGGCCATGGAAAGCCCCTCCCTTTTTTCCAGGATGGCCAAAAGCAATGCCAGTCTCTTGTAATCGATCCCGGACGAAACCCTCTGCGGTGTGCCGTAACTGGATGGAGAGACCAAAGCTTGCAGCTCGAGTAAAAGCGGTCGGGTCCCCTCCACACAGCAGACCACTACCGAGCCGGAGACCTCCTTTGCTCTGTCCGGCAAGAACAACATCGAGGGATTTTCCACCTCCATCAGTCCGGTTTCCTCCATCTGGAATACCCCGATCTCGTTACTTGACCCAAAGCGGTTCTTCACCGCCCTCAAGATGCGAAACAGGTTACTTTTTTCCCCCTCGAAATAGAGTACCGTATCCACCATATGCTCCAGCACCTTGGGTCCGGCAATGGAACCGTCCTTGGTCACGTGCCCCACCAGAAAAACCGGTGAGCCGCTCTGCTTGGCAAAGCCGATCAGCTCGCTGGCGCATTCCCGTATCTGGCTGATGCTTCCCGGGGTGCTCTCCAGGTTCTGGGTATAGGTGGTTTGAATAGAATCGATCACGGTCATGAAAGGAACGTCCTCTCTTAAAACGTCCAGGATCAGATCCAGATTGGTCTCGGTGAGTATCTCTATTCTATTCGGATTTATTCTTAATCTTTCAGCCCGGAGTTTAATCTGCTTCAAAGACTCCTCTCCGGTAATATACAAGATTTTGTCGTATTGGGAAGCAATTTTTTCGGAAATCTGCAAAAGAAGAGTCGATTTCCCGATCCCCGGATCGCCCCCCACCAAAATCACCGAGCCCTTGACTATCCCTCCTCCCACCACCCGGTCGAATTCCTTTATCCCGCTGGTAATTCTGTCCTCATCCGTCACATCCACTTCTTTTAACGGAACGGCGGAGACTTTCTGGGAAGAACGCGCAGCCCGGTGCTTGGTGACTCTCTCCTCCACCATGCTGTTCCAGGTCCCGCAGTCCGGGCATTTGCCCACCCATCTGGGGGATTTATACCCGCAGGATTGGCAGAGGAAGATGGTTTTTATTTTTCCCTGATTTAGCATGGTTTTTTCGTCCGACGTCCGTCGACCATTGTCCGTTGCTACTTCAACTTCTTTCTGAGAGCTTGAAGCTTGGCAAACAGTTTTGCTCCAGACTGATAGGCTTGGGTGAATATTTTATCGTTAAGGTACTCTCTTCTTTTGGCTAAATGCAGGCAAGCGATGACCTCCATGCACGACCTGATAGCCATTCCGAGGAATCGGGAAAACTCCGGGTCGCTTTGACTGGTGGAACCTTCTGCTATATTCAAGGAGATCGAAGTTACCGCTCTTCTTATCTGGGTCTTAAGATTATATTCCTCTTTGTTGGGTAGTAAATCTACAATATCATATATCTGGTCACAATACTCCAATGACAGCTTCCACACTTCCAGGTTTTCGAATTTGAATGCCATATTTACTCTTTTAAGTTTTAGCGACGGACCACGGTCGATGGACTATTTTTCGCCTTTGCGCCCGACAACCGACGACGGTCAACGGACATCTTTTTGATTTTGCAACCGACAACGGACGAAGGTCGATGAACAGGTTGGGTTTTAGCGACGGACCACGGACAACGGGCGACGGACAAAAGATTAGAGGGCTGGGATCGGCCCCTCCGCGCTCCCTTCCACAAACTGCCTGACTAGGGGATTATCCGTCTGCTTGACCTCCTCCGGCGTCCCCACAAAAACGATCTTCCCCTCGTACAGCATGGCGATCCGGTCTGCGATCTTGTAAGCCGAGACGATGTCGTGCGTCACCGCGATGGAGGTGATGGAGAGGGTATTGCGCAGGCAGATGATCAGCTCGTTGATCACGTCCGCCATGATCGGGTCCAAGCCGGTGGTCGGCTCGTCGTAGAGGACGTATTCCGGGTCCATGGCGATGGCGCGCGCTAGACCCACCCTTTTTTTCATCCCGCCGGAAAGCTCCGCCGGTTTCAAATGCTCCACCCCGGTCAGCCCCACCAGCTTAAGTTTATTTTTAACCTTCCGGACTATATCCTCCTCTTTCAAATCGGTATGTTCTCTTAAAGCCAGTCCCACGTTCTCGTCCACGGTCATGGAATCGAACAGCGCCGCGGCTTGAAAGAGCATGCCGAATTTCTGCCGGAGTGTATTGAATTGGTTGTCTTTAAACGAGGTGATCTCGTCCCCGTTGACGAATATCGTCCCCGAATCCGGCTTCAGAAGCCCCATGATCAGCTTCAACATCACGCTTTTCCCGCACCCGCTCCTCCCCAGGATGACCATGGTTTCCCCTTTGTTAATGGTCAAATCCACCCCGCGTAAAACCTGATTCCCCCCGAAGCTTTTAAAAATGTCTTTTATCTCGATCATAAAATAATTTTCGAATCTCTATGAAATCCGTATGTAGTTGCTCAATTTATTGAGCGGTTTTAAAATCTCCCCATCGCCGCCTTTGTCCCGCCTGTGGCGGGATAAAAACGGTATGAATTTTTCAAATACAACTAAAATCTGCATGATGAATCAGGCAATTACAATCAACTGAACAAAATCGTCGCCACGATATAATCGGCGATCAATATCAAGACCGAAGAGAGCACTACTGCTCGGGTGGTGGAGCGACCCACGCCTTCGGCTCCACCCGTGGTCTTGAAACCCTGATAACACCCGATGATGGAGATGATGCTGCCGAAGACGAACGCCTTGAACAGGCCGGAGAACAGATCCATGCTTTTGAAAAATGCTTTCAATCCGTTTATAAACGTATGGGGAGAGACGTGCAAAGTGATGGCGGAGATTCCCATTCCACCGGCTATGGCGATGCTGTCGGCGAATATGGTTAAGATAGGCAACATGATTAAGCCCGCGATGAATCTCGGTGCCACCAGATATTCCACCGGGTCCAACGCCAAAGTCTGCAAGGCGTCGATCTGCTCGGTCACCTTCATGGTCCCCAGCTCCGCAGCAATTCCCGCCCCCACCCTTCCCGCCACTACCAGAGCGGTTAGTACCGGCGCCAGCTCAATCATCACCGCTTTTCCCACCGCCGTGCCCAGATACCTGGTGGGAACGTAATCCGATATCTGATATACCGCCTGAACCGCGGTAACCGCACCGGTGAAGACCGATACCAAAGCCACCAGGGGAATGGAGTTCACCCCCATCGTCATCATCTGCTCGATGATTAAGTGAAACCGGGTCAAAGCCTTGGGCAAGCCCAGGAAAATGTCTTTGATCAAAATTGCCAGGCCACCCACATCTTCAAAGAAGGTGATGGTTTTTTTCCCCACCAGGCGGAAAAAGTTTTCCGGGGTATGCGCGAAAGGGATTTTTCTCATCTTATTACCAATGCAAAGACAACTATCGTTATTATGTTTCATTCTGAGTCCCGCCAAAGGCAGTACTAAGAATCTAAATACGAGATCCCTCACTTCACCCTCTTTTTCCCCCTTGTATATTGAAAGAGTGAGGATAGTTTGTTATACTATAAGCATGAACCTGAAAGAGGATAAATAATCTGGTGTCCTGCGGGGGACACCAGACGGTGAGTGAGAGATCGATATCCCCCC
>Ga0315274_10000797_pt1 | contig 48932 bp, 34 predicted proteins | sample YL17G02_20_MG_FD_203700 | JGI IMG/M metagenome (GOLD analysis project Ga0315274, IMG submission 203700) | Sediment microbial communities from Yellowstone Lake, YNP, Wyoming, USA - YL17G02_20 | ecosystem: Environmental > Aquatic > Freshwater > Lake > Sediment | place: USA: Wyoming | collected... | reverse complement strand
CTTAGCTCCAGAGGAGCGTTATATTTATAGATATGTAAAACCAGCAAAACCCATAGCTCCGAAGGAGCGACATATTTTCAAAGGTCTAGTTTATATGTCGCTCCTTCGGAGCTTAGATTTGTTGTTTGCTCGTTTTTCTATAAATATAACACCCCTCTGGGGTTAAAACTTCCTTAAGTCAGTGCCATTCGGCTTTAGCCTGCGGAAGCGCACCCTAAAGGGATGCGACTACTAATGTGGTCTTTGAATTACGAAGTGTTATAATGACAATCAATCACCGTCCAGATTTGTATCGAAAACTGCCCATACAGGACGATGGTCAGAAACTTCAAAGCTTGCGGCTTTGTCGTTATTGGCAAAGTCTGTTTCGTCAAACTTATCAATGCCGCTGACTCCCGTATATGCCTTTACGTATTTTGACTGGAACCATATATTATCATAAAGGTTGGAATCGAAAATGACGGATTTCTGCGGCGGATTGAAAAGGTTTGTCATGGAGGGTATACTGCGAAGCGGAGAAAATGCCTCGTTATCAGTCGGTTCACGATTGAAGTCCCCCACCAGAATAACGTCTTTTTCTTCTGGATTGCCTTGCTTAACTTTTTCATAAACTTCAGCTAGATGTTTAATCTCTGCACGCCTATCAGAAACTTTATCGCCATAAAGGATGTGAGTTACAATAACTGTGAAATTAAAATTTCCTGAGCGAAAAGTGGCAAAATAAGGGTTCCTTATGAAATGATCTTTGGGGTCAGAAAAAACCTGTCCCGGAATTTCTAGGCGTATCTTTGATACGTCATAAAGAAAGGCATACCGTTCCTTAGCCTGTTGCCCGACTTCGTCACTGATCTGGTAATCATAGCTTTTACCCATAGTCGCAAGCATGTCTTCAGTACGCCTGATAATTTGCTCATCCCTAACTTCAAGCAAGGCTGTAAAGTCGTAGTTAATCAGATGAGAGCAAATCTTCTGAAGTTCGTTGTCGTTTCGTTTCTTATCGCTGAATGACCGTATATTCCACGATGCAAGCTTAATGGTGCCAAGATAATCATCCGCTACGGTAGCCTTTCCAGATGGCAACTCAAGGCTTTTTATCGGTTCTTGCTCCACATTGGCATAACGAGTGTAGTAGAAATAAAGCCCTAAAACCACTAAAATTACTAAAATAATGGCGATAATGTATTTCCACATATCTAACCTCCCCTTGCTATTTCATATAACTCCCAAATTTCCCCCTGCCATATACCATTGTCATTTTTAGTATAATTGACCCAACTGTCAAGTAAATTCCACCGAAACTCTTTACCGATAGCGTTCTGCTCTCCTTTCACTGCATATTGCGGAAGCAGATATGCGACTTGACGACCGCTTGATTGGAAATTACGGATCAAGTCTATCTTTTTCTTTTGCAGGTCAGCATCACTAAGCCCTTTGTAAAATGCCCGAAGGCGATCATTCCGTATGGGTTGACGTTTTGGCTCCGTGTTCTCTGTAAATGAACTTGCGCCATAAGATGCAGTGAATATATTCAGGTCGTAATGCCTGAAGTGCCGCCTTGTTCCTATATAACAGAAAGCAGGCCATTGAGAAAATATCACAGCATCATCGTTTAATACTTTTGACACTCTTTTTGCAGAATACGCCAGACTGCGTGATGGATAACTGCACACGGTGTTTTCAACAGCAGACTTTGTGTCACCGTAAGTGACGAATATCAAAAGTCCAGACATAAGTGCATAAGCTACTGTTTTCCTTATCCACGAAACACTTGCTTTATCCATGAGCGCACAAGCAGAACCAACGATAGCAGGAAACGTTGCAATCAGAAATCTGTAATATGCCATGTTGGCTGGCGCCCAATAGTAAGATGAATACAGTAGAAAAAGTGAGATAACCCAAAGTAACACCATAACACTTTCACCGACTGCCACAGCTAGAAACATCCCTGCAACCCCGATAGGAAACAGCAGAAACAAAGCAGTATAGTTGAACCCGATAGCCAGAATCCTTGCGTTCTGCGGGATGTTCTTCCACTGGAAAGCGTTCTGCTCACCACTAAGACCATATCCCGTAATGAATGGTGAACCGAAGATAGCCCAGTCGTAGATTGCCAGCATTAATGGGAAAACACAATAGGATGCTAAAAGCATGATAGTATCCTTAATTGGATACCTTCTTGGACTTTTTGAGCGAAAACACTCTATCCATTTGACAGCAATTGCCGTAATTAGCACCATGACGAGTAGTGCCGACGTATGGCGGATCGTTAAAGCCCCACCAAGCAGAAGTCCTGCCCATATTCCAGGGAAACGCCCTATCCCACGCTTCCACCTCCAGAGGAAGAACATTCCCCATACAGCAAAACATAAATCAGATGCGTGTGTGAGAAGATAATTGCAGTAAAGGAGTATCATTGCATTGATGGCGAGGTAAAAAACGCCAAACAAAGCCGATGATCGTGACATCCACATCCGAAACAGGAGGAAAGAGCCAATCAAAGCCAATCCCCCCATTATCGGGCTGACAAAGAACATAGCAGTATCACCACCAAGAAGATATGCTATGGACATAAGCACAGGATAACCCGGTGCGAATTTTGGAGTTATCCCGCCTTCTTTGTTTTCTACCCATACGTGGGATTGATACATGAATGGATCGTCATCTTTTACAGCGAGTGGTCCACCTTCTGCTATGCGCTTCGCTAAAATAAGGTATCCATCGGGGTCTACCTCCAGATATGCAGGATTAAAGTTGGTGATCTGAATATAAGAGTATATGCCTATAATGATTACAAGGCAAATGTAAGACATCAGATCAGATGGATTTATCTGGCGTATATGTCTGAATATAGTCGAAAATTTCACAACTTTGTTCTTTCTAATATTACTTTTAAGTGACAAAGCAATATTAAGCTATTTTGTTATTTAAGGATTAACAGAGTAAGTAAAAGAGCAACAATTATAAGTGTGGTTCCAAGAAAGGCGATAAACTTAAAGTTTCTACTTTTTAGTTCATTATCAGTTTTCCCATTATCAATTTTCTTAAGCCCACAGATTGAAAGTTTAATCATTCCAATGCCCAACAGAAGTGACAGTCCACAAAATACAGTCCAAACTATTTTCACATATAAATCCATTTCATTACTCCTCTGAAATTGAAATGTATATAAAGTACATCCACTAATTCGAAACAATCCATAAAAGAATACAATCAAATATATCAGTGCAAATAAACCAATAATAAAATATGAGTACCATGTAGTATTAGTTTCTGGTAAAATCCATATTTTTTCAGTTTTCTTTTCGTCACCTCTAAAAAGGAAATCCACTGGTTCTCCTTTTAATAATTTACCTCCACGAGATAAAGTTTTTACAGGATCTGAAAGATATTTTTCTTCCAATTCACGGGCAGAGAATAGGTAATATCTGTAATAAACAGAGCTGCGATGTGATATAAAGAACCAGATGGTACAAATTGCTATACCTACAATAGGTATTATAACAAAGGAAAGGTAAGCTAAAAATCTATCACCATCTTTTGAGAAAATCCATCCAATTGACGCAAGTAGAATACTATTGGCTACCAGAAGTGCATTGTAGACTTCCCAATAATTCTGATTCGCCATAGACCATAAATTATTTGCTACCTCATAACCTACCCTCGCATTTTCTATCCTCTCTTTATGTTTATCTAACATATTTCTTCATTCTCCTTTCTAAAAACCCAACATATTGATGCTTTAAAAGTTGGGTTTCGTTCCTCAACCCAACCTACCAGCGTTATCGTTTATACACTTTATAAGTATCGTCCTTCCACTGCACTTTTCGGATGAATAGACTGCTGAATCCTGAGACAATGCTGTAAAATATCATAAAGTATTCGTATAGTATGAAAACCTGCAATAGATCAGTCCTTTGGAACCCTTTGCATACACGCCAGCACCTTATGAAATCTATAACTGCCTTAGCGATAAATGACGCAATCACAATACCTGCCAGAGATTCAATAAAAAATGCCAATAATATGGATATTACGAGAAAAAGGTGATATAAGAACGTAGAATATAAAGGTATCAATATCCACGATCTGGTAGCTAACCCTCCCAATGTCCATCGTATACGCTGAGCAAGGAATTTTTTTAAGCTAGTCTCAGCAGGCGTCATTACGACAGTTTCTTTATCATATACGACTGTCACGTCCCAGTTTGGGTTCTCTGAAATAGAGTGGATTAGAGTTGTATCTTCTGTAACAGAAAAACCTAACTGATGGTAATCTTTATCGGCAAATATGTCTTTTCGGTAAGCCAGATTACTTCCTGCACAGCTTACGTTGACGTTCACACCGATAGAGCCTGCAGCGGCATCAATCAGGAAAAGCATATCAAGTGCTTGCAGATCGGCAAAGACTGCTTTTGAGCCATTTTTGCTGTATGGAACGTTGAAACCTATTGTCAAACCGATCTTTTGTGAAAAGTAAGAAACCGTATGTTTTACCCACGTAGGTAAAGCGGTACAGTCGGCATCAATATTCAGTATGATCTCGCCTTTACATAGCTTCAATCCTTCATTGATGGCATTTTGTTTACCAGTCAGCCCGGAGGTATTGGATTCTACTTCCAGACTTTTAATTATCTTATGCTGTTCCTGATAACGCTTGATTATAGTTGGCGTTTCATCGCTGGATCGGTCGTTTACGACTACGATCTCATATTTGTCATAGGGATATTGCTGGTTTAGAAGCGAATCCAAGCAATCCTCAATCGTATTACCTTCGTCTCTTGCCGGAACGATTATTGAGACATAAGGTATATCAGTGCTTCTCACTATTTTTTTCTTCAGTCTTACCGTCCCAATGATCAGTATAATTGATATGAGGAAATACAGGAAAGCCAGAGATGCCAATACGTAAGATAGTGTCAAGATCAAAAAAATAGCTCTCCTTTCATTTTTGGAGTGCTGAAGCGATAGCTTCAGCGGGCGTAACCATATTATTCAATTTTCGATTTGCCTTTAGTGTTGGTTTGGGGATTCTGTCCGGTATATTTCAAGATGCAAAATCCTGCTTCACCGTCAGCCACGTAAACATAACCATCAGAAACATAAATTCCCCGGGCACCACCAGGGGTGTCATAGAATCCCACTTCCTTTGGATTCTTCGGATCGGATACGTCTAATACTCGCAACTGATCAGTAACCAAGTAAACATAACCATTAGCCACATAAGCTTTATATACCTCACTGGGAGTATTATAGAATCCCGCTTCTTTTGGGTTCTTTGGATCAGATACGTCTATAATGCTAAGACCCGGGGTCTTTCGCCCGGTTAATGAGGCATCAAACACATAAGCATAACCACCAGTCACAACCACTCTTTTTGCATAGTAGCCAATATCATAGGATCCTACTTCCTTGGGATTCGCTGGATCAGATATATCTATCACACGGAGATGCGATCCGACTACATAAGCATAGTCATCAACGATATAGACTCCTGCTGCATTGCCGGGGATATCGCACCTGACTCCTTCCTTTGGATTATTTGGATCGGATATATCTTGCACCCAGAGACCATCTCTTCCAATAACTACACAAAAATGACCATTAGCTATATGGAATCCCCTTACCTCGCTGTAAGGATAGGTATGTGTATCTCGTGCATCTATCACCGCAGCCCCCTCATCCTTTGGATTATTTGGATCGGATATATCTGCCACCCGGAGACCAAACTCTCCATAAGTTACGAGAGCAGAATTGTTATTCACGTAAATTTCATCACCTACACACTCCCCTTCTGTGTAGCCTGTGTAGTAGTCTGCACCACAGTATCCCACTGCCTTCGGTTTACTTGGATCAGATACGTCCATTACACGAATAGCAGTACCCATAGAACCTTCACCAAACTGAGAGACCTCTACCACGTAGGCATAGCCATCAGCTACACATACTGATTCTGCTCTTTCAGGAGTATCGTATTCCCCAACTCTTTTTGGATTCTTCGGATCGGATACATCTATCACACAAAGATCGGGATCATTGTCCAATCCATATTCCAGCAGGTAGGCATAACCGTTAGCTACGTAGACTCGAATTGGCGTATCACCAGCATCACAATATCCCACGCCTATCGGTCTCTTGGGGTCGGATATGTCTATCACCTGGAGAACATGCTGATACTCACTATCAGCAAAATTAGCTTGATAGATCGTGTAAGCATAGCCATCGGATATATAGAATACTTCTACACGATTATATTCCTCGCCCTGTGTTCTTTCCCAATTTTTGTTTAATGAGAAACCGTCAAAGAATCCTACTCCCTTTAAATTCTTTGGATCGGATATATCTATTACGCATAGACCGGATACATAGGCATAGTTACCATCTACACAAACTTCCCTTACACAGACTCCCCCATCAGTAGTATAGAATCCTACTTCCGTCAGGTTTACTGGATCTGATACGTCTACCACACGAAGGACGGTTTCATCAGCTAAATAAGCATAATTACCAGAAACACAGACATCCCTTGCATAGCCGGGAGTATCATAAGATCCGGCCACATGGGGATTTCTCGGATCAGATATGTTTATAACACGGAGTCCAGTTTCTCCACTAACTACATAAGCGTAGTTACCAGACACATATACTCTTTCTGCTGGAATCTCACAGTACCCCACTTCCTTTAGGTTCTTTGGGTCAGATATGTCTATCACTCTGAGACCACCTCCAGCTACATAGGCATAGTGTCCAACCACCTGAACACCGTGTGCTATCCCCGGTGTAGCAATCCAACTAATCTCTGTTGGCTGTGATGGGTTACTAACATCCAGGATAACCATAGCACTGCCAGCGCAGAGGTAAGCATAATTACCAACAACACAGATGTCATGTGCTGGTCCGAGAGGATACTGACCCACTAATTCCATGTTCTGATCATCTGTTGCCCAGGCTGTGAATACAAGAACGAGTATAAATAAAGATACAAGTGCGTTCTTTTTCACCATTCATCACTCCTTGCATACCAATTGTTTGCTCCCTTTTGGTGTTTGACAACCACATTAATACCTGTTATTATAATTACTGTAAATTGACATTAAATATGGTATCATAAATGTTAGTTAAAATCAACGCTTTTTGGATTTACATGGAGTTGAAAATATGGACTGGAATGCAAAATGGATAAGTATTGAAAGCCAAGAATCATCTCAAAACTTCTGGTTCTGTGCCAGAAAAACATTCTATCTCACTGACGAAATTCGAGAGGCTAAACTGCACGTAACTGCTGATTCGAGGTACGTTGTCTGGGTCAATGGGCAAAGGTTGGGACAGGGACCAATCCGTAGCTGGCACTTCGCTTATCACTACGACACTTACGACCTGAGCGACCTATTATATATGGGAGAGAACACTATCGCTGTCCTTGTAACGCATTACGGTGTAGGAACTTTCCAGTATTTACCGGCACCTACGGGTCTGCTGGCACAAGCAGAGATCATTAAGGTTGATGGCGACGTTGAATACGTCGGTACTGATGATTCGTGGAAAGTGATGGAGCATCCGTCTTATGATCGCAGAACACCAAGAATAGCCTGCCAGCAGGGATGGGCAGAATATTTTGACGCAAGTGTTGAGCCTATCGGTTGGCAGGATATATGTTTTGATGATTCTAATTGGGAGGATGCTGTTGAAATAGGTGAAGTTGGCTGTAAGCCATGGACGAATCTTGTACCTCGACCGATACCGTTTCTTACTGAAGAACCGATGTACCCGGTTTCTGTGGCCAGTTCACGCCTTGTAAATCCGCCTAAACAGGTCTGGGCGATGAACCTTCGCAATAATCTTCTCCCCGATGACTTTGATGCCAATCCTCGCCCTCTCTGCGGTTTCATTGCTACCACTATCACAGTTGAACAGAAAACTGAAGTTACGTTCAAATATCAGAGCAGTTGGGTTAATGCGACTGGCAGACTGAGAGTAAATGGCAAGGACATTGAAAGAACCCCTGACTACTTCAGCCGATGGGCAGGCGGAAACGCTTTGACGTTTAAGCTGGATCCCGGTGAGAATTTACTGATGTGGGACGTAACTGCAACTTATCACGAATGGTCAACGAGTTTTCCTGTGGAATCGCAAGTATTGCTTGAACCCGTTGCACCTTGCGTTAAAGATGCACGCTTTGCCACTTTCGGACCGTTTAAGTCCAGCAGTGATTCTAATTTCACAGCCGTTTGGGATGCTAAAACTGCCGATGAGTTAAAGCCTTATGCTAACCATGCAAAGCCTATCAGCCAGAGTGACGAAAACAGCGCACACGTTTTCAGCCTGACTGTCTGGGCAAAAGCATCTGATGGAAAACCTCAGATTGATAACGTAGATGCTATGTGTTTAGCTAATAATGACATTACAACCATATATCCCACAGGTGACGGTTCGGATATTGAATTGATACTTGATTTCGGTAAGATGGGCGTTGGATTTCTCGAATTTGACGTGGATGCACCCGAAGGGGTTGTAATGGATTGGCTTGGCTTTGAGTCGTTTCAGGACGGCGTACTTGATTATACGTGGGGAATGAACAACGTCATGCGATACGTCACTCGCTCAGGCTGGCAGAATTTCCATTCAGTTATCCGCAGAGGTGGACGCTACTTCATCCTCACGATCCGCAATTTGACTGAACCGATGCGGATTCGTCAGGTGCGCTCATTGCTCAACACTTATCCGGTTATTCATCGAGGAGATTTCATCTGCAACGATCATCTTTTGAACCAGATATGGCGCATCGGAAGATATACGACACGGCTTTGCAGTGAGGATACATTTGTTGACTGCCCGACTTACGAGCAGACCTTCTGGGTTGGCGACTCACGCAACGAGGGTGCTGTTAATCACGTAGCTTTTGGGGAATATGCGCTGTCACGCCATTGCTTATTGCTTGCGGCACAGTCGCTAAACAGGTCTCCTATTGTGGAATCCCAGGTGCCTAGCGGATGGGAAAATCTTCTCACCGCATGGAGCCTTCTCTGGGCGCTGGCATGTGAGGAGTATTACCAAACGACAGGCGATATGGACTTTTTGTTAGAGGTATACCCATACATGGCAAAACAGGCAAACAGCTTTGAGAAAATGCTTACCGTAGATGGATTGCTTGATATTGAAGCGTGGAATATGCTTGACTGGGCGCCTATGGATACGCCCGGTGCTGGCATTATCACACATCAGAACGCATGGCTCGTTGAGGCTTATCGCAGAACGGCGAAATTGGCAAGAATTCTAGGCAAAAGCACAGATTCAGATCATTACCTGAAGGTTGCAAAGAAGGTTAAAGCAGGCATAAACAAACGTCTTTGGAATGATGATAAGCGTGCTTACATTGACTGTATAAGAGCGGATGGTTCGTTAAGCCCTGTTGTCAGCCAGCAGACGAATACCGTCGTTTTCCTCTGTGATTGCGCTACTGAGGACAGAAAAGAGTTAATAAGCAAATATATGGCTGATGCCCCAAGCCACTTCGTCAAAATTGGCAGTCCGTTTATGATGTTCTTCACGTTTGAGGCGCTTGCTCGTACTGGTGGTTTTCAGAAGATACTTGACCTTTCACGAAAACATTGGGGATTCATGCTTGACAATGACGCAACAACCTGCTGGGAGACGTTTCCCGGACACGAACTCAGCAATCGCTGGACACGAAGCCACTGCCACGCATGGAGTGCGGCACCGACGTATTTCCTCAGCGCATATCAGTTGGGCATCCGTCCAATTGAACCGGGATTCTCAAAAGCATTAATTGCCCCTGAACCTGCCGATCTGAAATGGGCAAAGGGACGTATGCCGACACCTAAAGGCAATATATTCGTATGGTGGCAGAAGGACGATAAATATTTTGATATACAGATCGAACTGCCAAAAGACGTCAGCGCACAGATTCAGCTTCCTGTTAATCCAAAGGAGTTCAAAGAGCTTAAAGTTGATGGCGATGTCACATACACAACAGAAAAGGGAGTAGATTGCTGGGTAATTGAAGTCCAGAAGGGCAGAAATATTCACGCAGTAGCATCTAATTCATTTCCCTTTGACTCTTAATCCACATCGTGCTAGAATATCTTTTGTTTGAATAGCGATTCTATAAAGCTTTTATTCATCTAGTCATAAAGATACTGTTGGCGAATTCCAATTCGTTTGTAGTAGTGCAATTCATTGCACGTTACAATCATTATATAAAACGGCGATAAATCACCTTACTACAAACAGCCATTTTTTGTATAACCAATTTGCCAACAGTATCAGTTAAAGGAGGAAAATAAGATGAATCTACGTGATACATTTACATCACCACCGTCTCTTTACAGAGGTAAACCCTTCTGGGCGTGGAACGGTCCACTCGAAGAAGGTGAACTCCGCAGACAACTCCAGGTGTTTAAGGCAATGGGTCTTGGCGGAGGATTCATGCACTCAAGGGTCGGGCTTGCTACGCCGTATCTATCAGAAGAATGGTTCGACCTCGTAAACGCCTGCGTTGATGAGGCACAAAAGAACGATATGGAAGCGTGGCTCTATGACGAAGACAGATGGCCCTCAGGTGCGGCAGGCGGGCTTGTAACAAAAGACCCCAAATATCGTGAAAGACATTTAAGGTTGACTATCGCTGATCCAAAAGAGTTTAAACCCAATGGGGATGAATTCGGCATATTCCTTGCCACAGTAAATGGCAACGTCGCTACAGGTGTCAGAAAAGGTGAGCCATCTGAGGCAGAAGAAGGAGAAAAAGTCCTTGCTTTCAGGTGCGTTCTTTCTGATCCATCACCGTGGTACAATGACCAGACATACCTTGATACTCTGTCAAAGGATGCGGTAGCGAAATTCATCGAGGTAACTCACGATGCTTATGCCAAAAATACCGGGCAGTATTTTGGAAACACAGTTCCCGGCATATTCACTGATGAGCCGAACTACGGTGGATTCGGATTGGGCGCAAATGGCGGAAATGCTCAGTGGACAGATACGCTTCCAGAGATATTCAAGAAACGCTTTGGCTACGACATAATGGATCATCTGCCTGAGATATTCCTCAAGATAGACGATGCGGATTTTTCAAAGGTGCGCAGGGACTATCGTGACTGCCTGACCTATATGTTCTCTTACCACTTCGGCAAGCAGATATTTGATTGGTGCGATAAAAATAATCTGATGTTTACCGGTCACGTACTTGCAGAAGAAAACCTGCACAGCCAATCGTCAGTTGTTGGCAGCGCTATGAGGTTCTACGAATTCATGCAGGCGCCGGGCATTGATATTCTTTGCGGACAGATATTAACCCGTCCGGGAGGTCGCCCGCCTGAATACTCAACCGCCAAGCAGTGTAGTTCCATGCTGGCTCAGTTCGGGCGCAAGTGGATGCTGAGTGAGCTTTATGGTTGTACTGGCTGGCAATTCACCTTTGCAGAACACAAGGCTGTTGGTGACTGGCAGGCGGCGCTTGGTGTAAACTTGAGGTGTCAGCATCTATCGTGGTATACCATGCTAGGTGAGGCAAAACGTGACTATCCCGCCTGCATCTCGTTCCAGTCCGACTGGTGGAGAGATTATCCTATTGTCGAGAACTATTTCTCAAGAGTCAATCTCATGATGACTCAGGGCAAGGCTGTCCGAAGCGTTGCTGTGATACACCCGATTGAAAGCGCATGGGGTGTTTTCTACGGTGGTGTCGGCGAACCTATGGGTAAGCTCAACAACCAGTTCATGACGGTACAGAACATCCTACTGGAAGAACATTTCGACTTTGACTACGTTGACGAGGATGTTCTTTCACGACATGGTGCAGTTGAAGGCAATGAGCTTCGTGTAGCAAAAGCCAAATATCGTGCAGTAGTCGTTCCGCCAATGTATACTATACGAGAAAGCACGAGGAAGATGCTTGCTGATTTCATGAAAGCTGGCGGTTCAGTGATATTCGTTGAGCCTGTTCCTGAATTCGTTGAAGCAGAAGCAAGCGACTCCGCAAAGAAATTGGCTGGTAAGGCTGTTCAGATTTCGATGGAGCGTGAGGCGATGGTCGAAGCACTATCCAAAGTAAATGGTATCCAGCGTGTTTCCATCAAGACTGAGGATGGCAAGGAGTTCAATCCATCGCTTCACATGCTCAGATATGACGAAGCTAAAAAGAGTTATTACCTGTTCGTATGTCACACTAAACAAGATGAACCGTCAGGAAAATTGACGATAAAGATGCCCGGCAGTGGACAGGTTCAGGAATGGGATGCCCAGACTGGCGAGGTGTTCCTCGCTGATGCAACACAGATGGATGACGGTGTATTAATTAACACTGATCTACCCGGCTGCGGAAGCAGAATATTTGTAACTTCGTGGGGACCGGATCCAGAACTCAAGCCTCGCAAAAAATATACCGATATTAGAAAAGAGAATGTCGGATCAGACAAGTGGAAGATAATGAGAGATGAGCCAAACGCATTCCCGTTAGACGTTGCGGAATACTCCATCAATGGCGGAGAATGGCAGGGTCCACTTGAGATACTCAAGCTTGATCAGGCTGTCAGAGACGCCGCAGGATTAAGGCATCGTGGTGGTGCAATGGTTCAACCGTGGGCGCAAGTCGCTCCTCCAGAGGAAAAATCCTTACCAATCGCATTAAAGTATCACTTTAATGTTGAAGTTCTGCCCGATGGACCGTGCCACCTCGTTATTGAGAAGCCTGAAAATTACCAGATATTACTCAATGGCAATGAATTAGTGGCTGATGAGAACGAGGGCTGGTGGATTGACAACTCGTTTATGCGGATAAGAGTATTGCCGTGGTTCCTCAAGAAAGGCACGAATGAACTTATACTAAAGACGAACTACGTCTCAACGTCCAATCTGGAAGCCATGTATTTCACCGGCGAGTTTGGGTTCAAGTGGAACGGCACAAAAGCGACTATAACAGAACTACCAACCAAGTTATCTCTTGGTAACTGGGTTGATCAGGGATTCGCCTGCTACACAGGCGCAATGACCTACGTTACTGAGATAGAGCCGACGTTGAAGAAAGGTGAAAAGCTTTTCATTGAATTGCCTGCGTGGGATGCGATTCTGGTGAAGGTTCGTCTGAATGGTAAGCCTGCGGGAGCTATCGCATGGCAACCTTACGAGCTTGACGTAACCGATTTCGTTCAGCCCGGCAAGAATCTCCTTGAGATCGAGGTTGTTAGCAGTAGGCGCAACCTGCTTGGACCATTGCATCATAAAGAGGTATATCCGCCCTGGACAGGACCCGGTGAATTCGTCTCCGGCGGTGACAGATGGACTGACGAATACGTGAACGTTCCTTATGGATTAATGGAAAATCCTGTCCTCTCATGGAGACAGTAATATGGAGTGAGTGAGCCATGCTTACGCAAGTGCTGAAGCGATAGCTTCAGCACTCCAATATCACAAAGATTATGAAAACGAAAGAAGTGATACATTATGTCAGAAGTTCGGAATCTTTATCTTAACGAAAAAGGTGATTTAGTTTTAACAAAGGATTTGCTTGAATCTTTGCACCTGCTGGATAATCAAGTGGAGTGTATTGTAGATTCTAATCAGATTATACTGCGTAATCCTGTTTCTGTTGTAGAACAGCTTTTCGGTTGTTGTGGAGAATCTTCCGAAGATGATTACGATTTCCACCTTGAAATAATACGTTTTGGAAGTTTAATCGAGAGAAGGTAGAGCATGGATATAGATATATCAATCAATGAATATCGTGAATTTGTATCTGAAAATCCTTATGAAGAAATATGGAGACAACTTTACTACTTTACAGACGTTGATAGCGTTAAAGAAAAAATAAGAAAAAGATTCAAGATAGAGGAAAAGGATGAAACCAACTCAAAAAAGCAGGCTCAACAGATAGCTTACTCAATTATACAGGCAAAAAACTATTTTGAATCAGCACGTCATGTTGATGTGTCGGTTATGCCAAATTTAATATACTATGGCATGTCTTCTCTGGCTAATACTGTGATTTTGTATAATAATGATGGAGAATCTTCGCTTGATTATATACGAGATGTAAAAAAAGAACAGCATCATGGATTAGAAAAATGTTTTGATTTAAGAAAAGATGATTCATTGCAAGATATATCAAAAAGTATCTCATGCAAAATATATAAAAAACCTAATTCAGGAGAACCTTATGGGCACTTTAAGAATTTCTATAATTCGATTGTTCCAGAATGTGTTTTTTTTGATACTAATTTCTATATCTCAGAAAAAAGTGGAAATTTGAAAGGTAAAAGAGTTACTTTAAATGCAGACAAAAAAAGAATAGAGGATTTAGTTGATTGTAAACTTGATCTTCTTACCATATTAAAATTTTTGCCAGATATGATTCAGCAATTACCTGATAATGAAATAGCTACCAATTTATGCTATGGAAGCATGATATGTGAGTCGCATGTAGGGCAAAATCAAAGCGAAGAAGCAAATTCTAATATTCAAGATAGTTATCAAGAATTCGGTTTCTATATAAACAGATTATCACCAGATAAGAAAGAGTATTTTAAGAATCTATATTTACAGAACAAATCTATTCAGAAAGAAGACGAGTTTCCCCAAAGCCTGATTCTCAAATATGATAGCAGGATTGAATCAGAAAATAATTATTTGCCAGATATGGTGCAAGATATATTTGGCAAAATATACTTCATATATAATGCTGAAGAATATATTCAGGAATTAGCAAATCTCTATATCTGTTTCTTTTGCACAGGCATGCTTTGTCGTTACTATCCAGACTATTGGATGTACTGGATAGAGAAAAACGTCGGCTTTAAACATCTTATGGAGACTTTATGCTCTATCGCTATCCGCAAGTTTCCAAATTTGATCTTGAATCAGCTAACACAGCGTATAAATCACTTTCATCTTTAATCAAAAATTAAAATGGACATAGAAAGAATAAAAGACTATTGGATAGTTGAATCTGAATATGACTTAAAAGTTGCATGGGATACTTTCGATGCAGGAAACTATTCCTATGCCCTTTTCTTTGGTCATCTTGTCATTGAAAAAATCCTGAAAGCGATATATGTTGACAGGAAGAAAGAACATGCACCCTTCATACACAATCTTACAAGATTAGCTGAAATATCGGAAATAGAATTAAATCAATCGCAAATAGTTAAATTTACAGAAATAACAATTTTCAATCGGCAATCAAGATATCCTGATGAAGCTAGAAGTTTCAGAAAGAAATGCACCAAAGATTATACTAGAAAGTGGATGATCGAGATAGAGGAGATTTATAAATGGCTGAAATTAATGCTCTAGCTGTGGAACTTGCGAAAAAATTTATTACATATTTACGAAATCAAGGCATAAAAATAGATTCAGCTTATCTTTTTGGTTCTTTTGCTAAGGGAACTGAACACAAATGGAGTGATATTGATATTGCAATAATTTCATCTGATTTTTCTGATGATCGCTTTGAAGAAGGTGTCCGTTTAATGATTTTATCCCACGATATTGACAATCGAATAGAACCCGTCTCTTTTCGTCCAGAAACATTCATTGATGAAGACCCTCTGGCTTGGGAAATAAAGAAAACAGGATACTTACTCGTTTAATTTTGTATTGAGTGCTTAGACTTTCTTGCGCAACAAAAAAACATACAAACGAAAAGGAGGGAGATAACGACAATAAAATAGTAGCTTGCAAACTAACAAACGCTTGTGGCTCACCAAAAGCAACTTAGATTAGGAGGTTGGGAACAATGAAATCTTTGTTTTTTATCTTCGTGGTGACAGGTTTAGTGATATTCTCAAGTGCTATTGGAGAAGCGGCTTTGCGGGACGGAACGGTATTGTATTTAGCCTTTAACGAAGGTTCAGGCAATGTAGCAAAAGACTTATCAGGAAACGGTAATGATGGTGAGATCATAGACCAGGCAAAATGGGTAGACGGCAAATTCGGCAAAGCCCTGCAATTTGATGGAAAAACCGCTTACGTTGATATTCTCAGCAGCAAAAGCCTTAGTTTTAGCAAAGCGGTTACAGTCGAAGCCTGGGTTAAATCGAACGTTGATCATGCTAATTATACTGGATTAATCCGTAAGGGGAACCACCCAAGCGACCGTCCAAATTTCTTCATGCTCCAGATAAAACCTGATGGGCCCGGTGGCGCTGACATGGTTCAGTTGGTATATTCTCATGCCTCTAATGATAATGACTACGTTGACTCTGTAACAAGTCTGGATGTTGACAAATGGTATCACCTTGCAGGGGTTATTGATCCCGCTGGTGGGAAAATGACCTTATATTTCAATGGTGCCCCGGATATAGAAAAGGTTATAGCGGGTGATGACCTTAAACCTGATGATAATCCACTCTACGTGGGGCGAGGACATAATGGAGCTATTGAAATATTTAACGGCGTTATAGACGAGGTTATCGTATACAACCGAGCCTTGACAGAGAAAGAGATCAAAGAGGATATGGCGGGTATAAATTTGGCAGTATTGTCCAAAGGTAAGTTAGCCATTGCTTGGGGTAGCATAAAAAATCAGCAATAAATTTAATATGATGTGCATAATTGAAGCTTATGCAAGTGCTAGAGTATAATGTGACCGGGGTGAAAAGTCATTGTGACTAATAACTTAGAGGAGGCAAATCTGATGAAAAAGACTCAATGTATTCTGGGAATGTTTTTCATTCTATCTCTGGTTGCGTTCGGTGTAGCCAATGCTGGTGAACTTGATGGCAAACTTGGAGTGCTTTATAAATGTGCCTTCCCTCTCGGAGACACAGAATTAAATCTTGATGGTAAAATCACAGAGCCTTTTTGGCAGTTTGCTCCCTGGCACAAGATCACTCATGATATGGTAAATGCTGACAATCCGTTTCCGTCTGATAATGATGCCGATGCCTCGATGGAGTTTGCGTGTGCGGCAAATAATGATTACCTTTATTTTGGTGCAAAAGTCAAGGATGACAAGGTTGTTGCAGATGATGGGATCTGGTGGCAAAACGACGCAATAGAAGTCTACATTGACGGTGGTAACGATAAAGCAGGCTCTTATGATTCTAATGATATTCAGCTAGGTATGGTGGTAGATGGTAAACAAACAGGCGGTGTCAACAATGCTCCGGCAGTTCAGATTGCCGATTTAGAGCGTGCAGGATTCAAGTTCGTGACATCTAAGACGAATAACGGTTGGGAACTTGAGGCTAAGATTCCGCTTGCGCCATTTAAAATTCAGGTTGCCAATGGTAAGGTTATTGGATTCAATGTTCACTATAACGATGATGATGATGGAGGCGCCACGAGGGAGCATAAGCTAAATTGGAGCGTCAATGACAATGACGACACGAGCTATACGAACCCTAAGAAATTTGCAGAGCTAGAGTTCGTAAATGCAAAGCTTGCAGTTGCACCATTAGACAAGCTTGTTACGTTGTGGGGTTCAGTGAAACAGGGATTTTAACCCCGATAGGGGTAGAATGTTTGTAGAAATTATCTATTTGGGAGATAAAGAAAACAGGGTATTTGCTTGTTTGAGTTATGGAGTGTGCAAACCACGCTTGCATTGCTGAAGCATGGTTTCAGCACCCCAAAAAGGTGTTAAACTTGACTTTGCTTTGTATTCTGGGACCGACAGCAGTTGGCAAGACGGAAATTGCTATTAAGATAGCTCTTCGTATCGGCGGGGAAATTGTGTCCGTTGACTCAAGGCAGATATATCGTCAAATGGACATAGGAACCGCCAAGCCAACTCCTGAACAGTTGAAACTCGTTCCGCATCACGTTATTAACAGTGTTTCACCTGATGAATACTTTTCAGTAGCGGACTATCAAAAGATTGCTGACGAAGCGATCAACCAGATTCATCAACGAGGTAAAGTGCCAATGCTTGTCGGTGGATCGGGGATGTATTTCAGGGCGGTCGTGGATGGTCTGTTTGACGGTCCTGATACAGATAAGGTATTACGAAAAAGACTTCGACAAGAAGCTGAGGAACATGGTATTGAATATCTATACGAAAAACTTAAAATTATAGACCCCAAAGCGGCAGATAATATTCATCATAACGATCTTATAAGAATTATAAGAGCTTTGGAAGTCTTTGAGCTGTCAGGTGAGCGTATATCTGACCTGCAACAGCAGTGGAACAGTAGTGAGCCTCGATACCAGTTTGTAGCTTTTGGTTTAGATTATCCTAGACAAGAGTTATATAAGCGTATAGAAGCAAGAGTTGACCAGATGATGTCTGACGGATTACTAGACGAGGTGCGTTCACTATCAGGATACAGCAGGGAATTACCATCCATGAATTGTCTTGGTTATAAGGAACTGCTTGCATATCTCGATAGCAAGTGCGATCTGGATGAAGCTGTCAGGCTCATCAAACAGAACACACGGCGTTTTGCTAAACGTCAATTGACGTGGTTCCGAAAGGATAAAAGGATTAAGTGGATTGACTTATCAACGTGTCCATTTCCTGAAGACATTATAATCGAAGGATTCAACAATACTAATTTGGAGTGCTAAAGTTCTGCTTAAATACTCCATATTTTGGAAAGAGGAATACATGATTATTACTCATAAAATCTCAAGTATTCAGAGAATGCTCGTTTTCACCATTACAATTTGCCTTTTATCATCGGTTTCTGCCTTTTGTGCGGAAACAAACACATTCAAATTTGACAAAGACGGATCATTCTACATAGAAGCACCGGGCTTGCCCAAAGTTAAGGGGAGCCTGTTCCTGTGGCATGACGACTGGAAGTATGCTACGCCATCATCAGTTACATTTACCGAGCCAGACTCGTGGAGCGGCAATATGCCCGAACCCGGAGTCACTAGCGGGCATATATCCTATACTCAAAATGCCAAGCCTTCGCTCGATGATGGTATGGATATATCTCTTGAGTTCCACAAGAACGGTGATATAAAACTTAATCGAGGCATATTCATGCTGATCGAGTTCCCAACTTATGAAATGTCAGGTCAGACTATTGCGTTTACACACGGTCCACCATATCTTACTTCTGATGGCTATCATACATCGGCTAAAGGTTTCAGTGCCAATCTCAATGAGTCAAAAGCCCTTGAGTTCACTGTTGATCGTGCCTGCACGTTTGAGCATCGTGGTAAAGAGGGTGAATCACTTATGAATATAAGGCTTTTGCCCGATGCGGATGGAAAAGTCAATGTAAAACTCCGCATAAAGCCAGCTATTGATACTTATGTGACGTGGCAAACGGAAACGCACGAGGCGAAACTTGCCATAAACAATGTGACTCTTAGTGCAGAACAAATACCACGTTACTCTATGCTTGAACTGACAGTTGACTTATCAGCGACTTACGATAACTATTTTGATCCTGATGACGTGAATATTGACGCATTGTTTGCATCTCCGTCAGGTCGTAAGATCACTGTTCCGGGGTTCGTTTATCAAGGTTTCAAGGCAGAGCAGGAAGAGGACCAAGAACTATTAAACTTTGATGATAAACTTGTGTGGAAAGTACGTTTTACTCCGACGGATATAGGAGATTACAGCGTTCTCGTAAATGCAAAAGATCGCACCGGTAGGATCAAATCAGACGAAAAAAAATTCACTTGCATAGATTCGGATTCAAAGGGTTTCGTTAAAATCAGCAGACCTTTTGTCAAAGTAACCACTGTCACAAGAGTGCAGGATAGCAAAAGCAAAACTAAATCGAGTAAGAAAGAGTCAACTCAAAAGGCTTCGGAGCCAAAGGATTCAGTTAAGACCACCAAACCTCCTGCCGACAATTCTCCAATATACTTCCTGCTTGATAATGGCGAGACGTTGTTCCTTATAGGTCATAATATACCCACCTATCATCCTGAAATTGAGGATTATTTCAAGAAAATGGAAGCGGTAGGAGAGAACTATACCCGTCTCTGGATGTACAGCACTGCATTAGGGCTGGAATGGGGACAGCCGGTTGGCTTCTACCGACTTGATGAAGCGTGGAAGCTAGACAAAGTTCTCGAAGCGGCATCACGACATGGAATATACATAATGCTTTGTTTCGACACCCATCAGGATTTTCGGGAAGAGTGGGGAGAAAATTCTTATTACATCAAATTAGGAGGTCCATGTAAAACACCCCTGGACTATTTCAGAGACATAAATGCACGTAAGCTCTATAAAAATAGATTGCGCTATATAGCCGCTAGATGGTCTGCTTATCCAAACGTCCTTGCATGGGAGTTTATGAATGAAATGGAAGGAGTGGAAGGATCCGACAAGAACCGACCCGTTGTTACAAAATGGATAACAGAAATGTCAAAGGTACTGCAAAATTACGATCCATATAACCATCCGATAAGCAGCAGTCTCTGGACTACTGCCGGTTGGCCTGAATTATGGAAACTTTCGGAGATGGATTTCGTGCAATCACATTTCTATGCCAATACCCCGATGGACATGGCGCAGGAAGTCGAGAATATATGCAATCAAAAGCACTCCGAATATCCTGATAAACTCCATCTATTTGGTGAATACGGCATCATGTCAGGAGACGGAACAGCAAAGAGCGATCCGATGGGCGTACATCTTCATAATGGTAACTGGGCTGGATTGATGTCTGGTTCCGCTTCTGTACCTGTAAGCTGGTGGCATGAATCCTATATTGACCCGTTAAATCTTTACAACGTTTATAAGGGCATAGCAAACTTCATCTCCGATGAAAAGGATCTGGCAAAACAAACGTGGAAACCTTTGAATGCTGCCATTTCTTATGAAGATACACCAGAACAAACGACTTACAGAGAACTACAATTCACAGGAAAAGGTGATAACTGGAAGAAACCCGATAAAATTGTCTTCGCAATTAAAGAGGATGGAACTGTTGACGACGTTTCTCGTCTTCCAAGCCTGCTTCATGGAAATGCGCATAGTAGCATACGCAAACCTATCACCTTTCAGGTAAACTATCCCGTTGCAGGAAAGTTCATCCTGCGCATTGGTAAGGTTGGTGAGAACGGTCTGTTGAAAGTTACACTTGATGGGAAAGAAGTAGCTTCTGTTGATTTGCCGACAGGAAAGGGATTGGGTGTCTCAAGCGAATACGCTGAACAGTGGAAAAGATGGGAGACGACGTACAACAAAGACGTTGAAATAGAAGTACCTGCGGGAAAACACGAAATCCAGATTCGCAACGATGGAAATGATTGGATAGCAATAGATTATATACTACTGACGAACTATCTTACAAACGTCAAGCCTAATTTGCGCGTATTGGGTATTCAGACAAGTGACAGGGCATTAATATGGGTGCAGAACAAGGATTATACGTGGTTCAAAGTTCGTGACAATGCGCAGATAAATTCTGTGCCTCCTGTAAGGCTAACACTATCAGGCTTTGCGAACGGCACGTATAAATTGGAGTTATGGGATACTGCAAACGGGGTAGTGATAGAACAGAAGGAGACTACGGTGACAGATAGCACGCTGTCTTATGATTTGCCTGAAGTAAAGCAGGATTACGCACTAAAAATAAAGGGAGGATGGTAAAATGCTTAATAAACCTATTATCACGACTCTAATCTTGGCAACCATAGCAATTTTTGTTTCCCACGCATGTATGGCAGCACAGCAATACGTTACTGATGGATTGATCGGATTTTGGACTATGGATAGGGGGGATATTCAGGGTGCCGTTGTCAAGGATGTTTCTGGAGAAAATAATCACGGGAAAATAGGTGGTGATCCGAAGATAGTTCAGGGAAAAATTGAGGAAGCTCTTGATTTTGATGGAAACGATGATTTTGTTGAATTGCCTAATCTGGGTAATGAACCAGCAGTCAGCGTAGAAGTCTGGGCGATAGCAAATCAACCTTTCCCGGATATAAGAGGACTGGTATCCACTTTTGACCCACCGCAATGGAAGGCAGGATCAGTTCACTTCAAGTTTGAAGCTAACAATATAGATGTCCTGAAAAATGACGGGGGAAGAATCCAGATTCCTGCGGAACCAAATATATGGTATCACATTGCTTATACTTCTGATACAGAGATTAATGAACTCAAATTATACGTTAATGGAGAGCTAATAAACAAGGTAGATACAGGAAAAGAGCTAAACAACCTTACCAGTCTCAGAATCGGAAGTGAGCATGAGGGAAGATATTTCCCCGGTATCCTCGATGAAGTCCGTATCTATAAACGGGCGCTAAACGAAAAGGAAATACAGCAAAACTATAAGGTTACAGCTAACTCACTTGCTGTTATAGCTTCTGGGGAAAAACTCAGTACCTGTTGGGGTAAAATAAAGATTTCAGGCTTGAATTAAACACATTTAAAAATTTACAGAGAAACAAGCATCAATCTGAGCTAATGGTCAACCAGATTAGTTAAATCAGACATTAGGTTGGGTCGAGGAACGAAACCCAACCTACAATTGCTAAAGAAAAGAGATTCTTCGCTTCACTCAGAATGACATTTCACGTTCCGCCGATCTCGTTCCGCCGAGTGACGGAAGAAAAGAGCAACGGAAGAATTGTCACCCAGAACGAAGTGAAGGGTCTTTCAAGGTAAGTGAAAAACTTGTAATTACGAAAAAGGGAAAGCAATTTTTCAGGACAAAATTAGAATCTAACCATCATGGATATTCGGTGAGTATCACCCATTGTTCCCCAGTCTGGTGCAGGAACGTAAGCATAGTCAAGTTGGAAGTTCATATCCTCTAAAGGTTTTGTACCGTAAGCTTTTAACCCAAATCCTGCGGATAATCCCTTACTTGGGTTATCTCCAGAACTTATGTTATAGCCAACTCGAATCGCAAATATGTCGCGGAACCATTTTTCCAGACCTATGTGATATGCCGGATCACCAGAACCGAATTTGGAGTATTCACCAGCAATTACTGCGCTTTTAGCAAGTTGATACGCCCCGCCGACCCTGAAACAGAGGGGTAGCTTTCCGTCATTACTCATTTGCAGTTTAAGATTTTGTAGAGTCAGACCGATCCCCAGACCTGCGACGTGAATTAACCCACCAATATCAACAGCGACTCCACTGGAATTGTCAACATCGAATTCCTGATTAAGGAACTTGAGCGTGCCACCCAATGAAAACGCATTTGGAACAAGGGCGTAGCTCCCGGATATTCCAGCGGCATAGGAATATACGCTGGTAGTGCTTTCGGGTTTCTCTGTATCTTCAATTCTATTTTCAATATCTACCCATAATCCTTGCATACTGGCGGCAATTGCGGCGTTCTTGCCGATATGCTGTGAATAAGCGGCTGATCCATAATGAATTCCGGCAAACCATGCATTATACATGGTCGTCAATTCCTTTTTCTCAGTCTGTGTAAGACCGGCAGGATTCCAGAAAACCGCATTAACGTCGTTAGCAAGCCCAACAAAAGCCCCACCCATAGCAACCGGTCTGGTGGTAGCGTCTATCTTAAGAAACGCCGCATCTTCCGTACCGATATTATCAGGAATTGCGGCAAAGCCAGCATACGACATGATAAGAACAGCGAAAATGGCTACTATCAAGCTATAATAAACTTTTTGCATTCGGATACTCTCCTTATTATGGGCTTATATTATCTTTATGATGGCTTTTATTTTATCGTAAGGACACGGCATTGCCGTGTCCCTACCAAAGTATAAGCCTTATTTCTTTATTATCATCGGCTTGCCAACCCTATAGGTAACCTGATCACCACTGGCAAGTTCGGCTTTAAGCCTGAAAACGTATATACCAGTTGCAACCTTTTCTCCTGGCGAGTTCCTGCATTCCCATTCAAGGCTCATGCGAGTCTTGGTCTGAACACCGGGATAATTCTTCTCATAGACCAGATCACCGCTGACGTCATACACGTATAGGGTAACGTCAACGTTCTGGCTTGAGGGTGTGTTGACCTCAAAGGAAATATGCGCTACTCCGTCAGTAACAGGGTTGGGCCAGCAATATGCTCTGCCCTGGAATGAAAGCGATATAGTAAACTTCAACTCCAGTTTGGTATCATAGATCTCGGAATTTCCTGCTTTATCCCAAACCCTGAGTTTGATTTTATACGTTCCAGACATATCCGGGAGGAACGTAATAAACCATTTGCTGAACTTCGGTTGATTGATGTCTCTGGCTTTTTCATCATCAGTTACTTCTATCCATTCCAGTTCTTTACCACCCGGACCGGTACCGCCTACTTCGACTTTTGCAATGCCTGACGCTGGAACTCCCGTACCGCTGGAATTATCCGTTGCAGTTCCTTTTATTGTGATAGGATTATCTTCGGATTCTGTGTTTGCTGAGCCAACACCCGGTTCAGTAACTGCCGCTGAAGGTTTACCCAATTCAAACAGGAACTCCGTTGAAACTGTCTCCGATGACTTACTACTGCCATTCTGATCAAGGTCAACCGGGTTGATCTCAACCTTATAGCGACCTTCCTCACTCAAAAGCCCTGAGGTGAACCACATAGTTTCTGCACCGTCCTGCATAAGGCTACCAGAGACTTTATTCCCCTTTGGATCGGTAATTGTTATGGATGAACTCGTTAGGTCAACACCTATACCATCATCCTTTACTTTGGCTGTTATAGTTACTCCGGTCTTAGCATTGATCGCTGTCGGATACTCTTCGAGAGAGGAATCCAGCAACAGTGGCTTGTCATTGATAGTTATTTCAGCCCTATTCAACGTTGGAGGCTTTGTGTCGTAGAGAAATTCGTATTGTATAACAGGAACTGGAGTGTTCCCTGCCTTATCCGTCGGTGAGATGGTGATGGTGTAGTATCCATCGTCTCTGCCATTACTGGCAAGCGGAACATCAAGGATGAATCTTAATTTTGAATTTGTCTGATCGACGTAAACTTTACCGTTAATTTCTTTGCCGCCAGAATCCCTGAGTCCCATCCACGTATTATCTACAGCATCCCAATCAAACCCGGAACCTGGCTGGTCGTCACTGAGTATGGCTGAAATTTCAACCAGCGAATTACCAGCATCTCCAGAATACCATATACTAATATCACTAACGTTCACCTTTGGAGAAACCGTGTCATAAGTGAAAGTATAATCCAGCCGTTGTCCTTTCAGCTTTGCCGCGTTTACAGGCGTGACGGATATAGTGTAAGTACCATCATCTGAACCATCTACGTTAAGCGGTTTAGTAAGCGTGAATATCAACGTGTTCTTTGCGTCATTCGCCTGAATGCCCGGCACGTCACCTCTGGGTCCTGTTAGTTTGATAGTAGACCCTGTAGAAGATAAATCAATACCGCTTGTTCCAGTCTCATTCAAGACTGCCCGCACTTCCTTAATCTGAGTGCGCACGTAAGCCTTTGTTATCGGCATCGTAACAGGTTCGGTGGAAACCACCTTCGGCACGCTGACTCCGTATATGAACTTTATATTTATTAATGTTGAATTTCCAGCCTTGTCAACAGGAGCAACCGTAAGAGTATACTTTCCCTCCTGTTGCAATCCTGTGGGGAATTCGTATCTCAGTGTATCCACTTCATCGTTGCTGGTAGTTCCGCTTACTGCGTTGCCATTTGGGTCTGTAAGTTTCATATTAGAACTATCAAGGTTTATACCAGCAGGTCCCTTGTCTCTAAGCTTTACATAGAGCGAGGTTATCGAACTAGATACGTAAGATAGGTCTGAATTAATATTCAATGGCGACGACGCTGAAACTATCTCAGGGAGCTGAGTATCGTAGACAAAAGTAAATGATTTTTCCTGATCCCTGCGCTTTGCGCTGTTGGCTGTGGTAACGAGTATCGTATACTGACCATCATCTGAACCGTCAATAGCAAGCGATTTTCCAAGAGTGTATTTCAGAATACTCTGACCGTCGTTGCTCTGGCTACCGATAATTACTAAGCCATTGGGTCCTTTGAGTTTGATCTCTGAACCAGTTGGTGAGAAGTCAATTCCTCCGCCATCAGTTTCACGAAGTGTAGCTTTTACCTCACTGATTGATTTATTGGCGTAAGCCTTCTCTGACGGCGTAGTAACAGGATCCGTCATAACCACTACTGGCAGTCCCGTTTTGAAAACGAATCTGGTTTTGTATACATTTCCTGCACCATTGCCTGCTTTATCAACAGCAGTGATCAGCACGGTATAAGTTCCACTTTCCTCAAGGCTTGGGAACGTGAAAGTCATTTTATCCACGCCATTGTTGATCAACAGACCGTCAATCTTGGTGCCAGATGGGTTCTGAAACTCTATTTTGGATGCCTGAAAATCTATCTTGCCATTCCCCGCATCTTTGAGACTGACCGTTATGGTTGATACAGTCGTATTTGTTATGCTGTTGTCCTCCGGGGATACAGCAGTGACCTGTGGCGGAACTGTGTCATAGACCATTGGGTAGATAAACTCTTTTTCGTTTCCTGCTTTGTCCTTAGCAACTACAACTACGTTGTATATATCATCATTACTTCCATCTCTAGCAAGCGGAGTATCGAGGTTCCAGCTTATAGTACTTATTTTAACAACAGTTGTGTCTTCTTTGGTATCAGTTTGGAAACCAGTTTGAGTACCAGGAACCTGATTATTGGCAGAATCTACCAAATAAATTTTTTGATCATTAATATCCAGACCAGAAGGACCCTTATCACGGAGTTTAGCCTGAACATACATAAGTTGCTGCCCTATGTAAGTTACATTTGCATTTATGTCCACAGGTACTGCTGAATCAATCTGTGGTGCCTGAGAATCGTAGATCAAGTTATATTGTCTTGACTGTCCTGTGATTCCGAGAGTATCCATCGGGGTAACAGTAACGGTGTAAGTTCCGTCATCAGTACCATCAGTAGCCAATGCACTTACAGGATTCCATATTATAGTATCCGTTCCATTTGACGTTTGGTCCCCTTGAAGTGCCTTACCACTGGAGTCTTTAACCACTATGGATGAGCCTGTTTCCGAGAGATCAAGCCCAATACCGCTTCGATCCTCAAGAACAGCCTCGATGTTGCTCAGTTCGTGTATATATTCACGGTTGGTCAGTTTGACTGATTTTACTGCCGGAGCCTTCAAAACGTAAGAAAACCTTATCACTACGGGATAGCCAGTATTCCCTGCTCTATCTTTGGGAGTTATCTGAACGTTATAATATCCCGTGTCGGTAAGTTTAGAGAAGGCAAGTGTTACGGTGTTATCTGCGCCATCGCTTCTGTTTGTTTGTACCTGTTCTTTTGGCCCTTGCAGTTTTACGTCTGTGCCTTTTAGATCAACTCCGCTACCATTGCTATCGTTTAACTGCACTATTACTTGAGTTACGTCCTGATTCAGAGCGGCGTTAGCAGCGGGAGTTGTATTAACCACTGTCGGAGCTATACTATCATATAGGAACGTAGAACTGTAATCATATTCTGCACCGGTGTTGTCAATCGCTTTTACGTTAATTGTGTAAGTCCCATCTACCGATCCGTCGGTAGGCAATGGGTTTGCCAAATTCCACGTTAACGTGGTCGTTTCGTTATCGCTCTGACGGCCATCAACTTCAACACCTTTTGGATCCTGCAAACGGATTGTAGATAGATCAAAGTCTATTCCCTTTCCACTGTTGTCCTTTAATACTGCGGTCACTGCCAAGATGGAATTCTTGAATGACTTATCAGTTGGGTCAGTAGAAGTTACATCAGGAAGGGCTTCTGTGGTTTTTCTGACGTAATCAAACTTCGTCTGATACGTGAAGTTGTTACCCGCCCTGTCTTTGAGATTTATCTCAACCGTGTATCTACCAAAGTCCTCTAATGAAGCGAAACCGAAGGTCAAAGTATCAACACCGTTGTCCTGTCTGGATATGTTTGGAATATCTTTACCAGCAAGTGTCAATTTCATTGAAGCACGGCTTAAGGCAAAGTCCAATCCGCTACCTGTGCCATCACTCACTTTGACTACTATCTCTGATATTGTCTTAGTCAGGATAGTGCCGTCTACGGGTGTTATAGAAACCAGTGTTGGTATTTGAGTATCATAGACGAATGTGTAGCTTTGCTCTTTGGTTCTACCTGTTTTATCAACAGCTTTGACCTTTATAGTATACGTACCATCCACTGAACCATTTGTCGGCAGTGGATTATTCAAATTCCAGGTTATCGAGTTATTATTTTTATCGAAAGTTAGACGCCCGGCAAGCACTGCACCCTTCGGGTCTTCCAGACTGATCGTTGAAACGTCAAAGTCTATACCTTTGGTACTATTGTCTTTCAACACCGCAGATACGCTTGTCACTCCGTTTACAAAAGACTTATCTGCTGGAACAGTGGAAACGATCTCTGGTTTAACGTCCTCTGCCTTACTCACGTATTCAAATCCGCCCGGGTAAGTGTATACATTGCCTGACCTATCTGGCAGGCTTATATTCATTGTATACTTGCCTGTATCTTCTAATGCGGGGAATCTAAACGTTACAGTATCAACACCGTTATCGCTCTTGAGTATATTTGTGATTTCCTTATTGCCAACCAGAAATTTGCTAATCGAGATTTTGCTGAAATCTACTCCACTACCATTGCCATCGCTGACCTTAACGACTATTTCCGTCAATGCAGTTGTTACAATGCTATCTTTTGCTGGTGTTATGGACGTTAATGCAGGTACCTTAGTGTCATAAAGGAACGTGGAAGTATACTCACTGGTTCCACCCATTTTATCTACAACCTTGACCTTTATGGTATACGTCCCATCTGCAGAACCGTTTGTCGGTAGTGAACTGGCTAGTTCCCACATAATCGTCTGGTTCTTATCATCCGTCTGAATACCTGCCAGTTCAGCATTGCTCGGATTTTCGAGGCGTATAGTGGATTTCTCAAAGTCAATGCCCTTGCCGCTGTTATCCTTCAATACTGCCGATACTTTAGCTACTGCATTTTTGAACGATTTATCTGAAGGGTCAGTGGATGTTACTTCTGGAAGGACATCAACTGATTTACTTACGTATTTAAACCGACTCGTGAGCAGATATTCATTTCCTGCTCTGTCTTTCAGAGTTATATTTATCGTATACTCACCCGTATCTTCCAGCACAGGTAAGTTGAACGTCATCGTGTCTACGCCGTTGTCAATCCTGACTACGTTAGAGATCACCGTATTACCGACTTTAAGCGCCATCGAAGCACGGCTGGTCGCAAAATCCACACCGCTACCGTTGACGTCTGTAGCCTTCACGACGATCTCTGTCGGCGCAGTTGTCAAAACGCTACCATCTACCGGTGTGATAGAAGCTAGAACTGGAACTTTTGTATCATAGAAGAACGTTGAAGTTTGTTCTTTGATTATTCCATCTTTATCAACCGCCTTGATCTTTATGATGTACGTTCCATCTGCTGAACCATCTGAGGGTAGCAGGTTTGCCAGATTCCATGCTATTATATTGTTGTTTTTATCTATAGTCTGATAACCGTCAACCACAACACCGTTCTGATTTTCCAAACGTATGGTAGAAGCATCAAAATCTATGCCTTTACCGCTGTTATCCTTCAATGTCGCAGATACTCTATTATTTGGCAGTGCGTTGGTAAACGACCTGTCCGCAGGTGTTATGGACTGTATCTCCGGGAAGACATCCGCTGCCTTGCCTAGATACACGAATGGTTTGGCGTACATATTTCCAGCCCTGTCTTTCAGGGTTATTTTTACACTATATTTCTTAGCGTCTTCTGTTGCAGGGAAACTGAATATTATTGTATCTACACCGTTATCGCTCTTGAGTATGGTAATCGCCTTGCTGTCAACAGACAAATCGAGTGAAACCTGAGTGAAGTCTACTCCACTACCGCTTCCATCAGTAACTTTTGTGGTTATCTCAGAGAAATCTGTTGGTACAACACTTCCCTCTGCCGGTGTTATAGATGTGAAATCAGGGGCTTTTGTATCATAAAGGAAGGTAGAAGTGAAATTGGTGACTCCACCTATTTTGTCAACTGCTTTGACCTTTATAGTATACGTGCCATCCACTGAACCATTGGTTGGAAGTTGACCGGATAGCTTCCATGTTACTACCTGTCCTGAATAGCTTTGAGAACCGGCTATCGGTGTGTTGTTTGAACCTTCAAGACGGATAGTAGAAGCGTCAAAGTCTATAAGTTTACCACTATTATCCTTCAGAGTTGCCGATACTTCCTTTATCCCCTGAATAAATGCACCATTTGCTGGAACAGGAGAACTTACCTCTGGAAGTATATCTTCTGGCTTACTTACGTACCTGAACTTACTCGAAAGTGGATTCGAGTTTCCTGCATTGTCTTTCAGCGTTATATCTACAGTATATTCACCGGTATTTGCCAAAGCGGAAAAGCTAAACGTCATCGTATCTACGCCGTTATCGCTTCTGAGGATGTTGGTGACGCTACTTAACTTCATTGAAGAACGGCTATCAACAAAGTTCATACCACTGCCTGTACCATCACTCACTTTAATAGTTACTTGTGTTGGCGCAGTTATCAAGACACTTCCATCTTCTGGTGTAATTGATGTCAGTGTTGGGGCTTTTGTATCATAAACGAACGTAGATGAGTAATCTTTGGTTATCCCTGATTTACTAACAGCTTTAACCCTTATAGTATACGTCCCATCTGCTGAACCATCGGCGGGAGGCTGGCTAAATTCCCACGTTATTTTATTGTTGGTAGTATCTTTGGTTTGAATTCCGGCTATCTGAACACCACCTGGACCTTCCAGACGGATCGTAGAAGCATCAAGGTCTATCCCTTTACCGCTGAGATCGCTCATAGTTGCTGATACGATCTTCAGTTCACTTAATGCGTTTTTGAGAGATTTATCAATCGGGTCAGTTGTCACCTGAATAATATCACTTGCTTTATCGAAATAACCGAACTGGAACGTTATGGACTGCGATTTATTGCCAGCTAAGTCTGTGGGGGTAAATTCTATTGTATGTATACCTTTTCCGAATGGCGCAAATGGAGTGAAAGTTATAGTATTCACACCGTTATGAATAGTAGAACCTGCTTTTGCACCGTCAACCTTTAGGCTATTAGCTGTCGTTGTCAGATCAGTGCCACTGCCGTTGCCATCATTCAGGACAATGACTATATTGGCAGGAGCAGAAGTCAGAATGGCGCCATCTGCGGGTGTGATGGATGTTATTTTTGGAAAAACGGTATCGAAGAAGAAACTGTAAGTGGCAGTATTTGTGTTGCCAACTTTATCAACAGCGGTAACAGCGATGGTGTATTTGCCATCCTTTGAGCCATCACCGGGAAGTGAGCCTGATAGTTTCCATCGGATAGTGCTTACTCCATCATCGCTCTGTGAACCGGGAACGTCTGCATTGGATGGATCAAGTAACTTTATTATTGAATTTGTCAGGTCGATCCCTTCTCCGCTGTCATCTTTCAATTGGGCTTTTACTTCCGTTAGCGTTGAAACAAATCCATCCACCGCAGGAATTGTTGATGCAATATCTGGCTGTTTTGTGCGAACTTTTACTAGGAGTGACGTACTTTCAACAACGTTTCCACCGTTGTCTTCGGCATGGATCTTTACTTGATAATCGCCGTCTTCAGCGTATCTTCCTAAACCATCTTTCCCATCCCAAACAACTGAATTGCGTCCCTGAGACGTTCCTGCTACTGGTTTAGCTGGAACTGCTAATTGTTTAGTTCCGCCAGATTCTCCTATGGTTACAGTGACTAATGAATAGCGTCCAAAAAGGCTTTCTGAAAGTGTATAATAAATAATTGTGGTATCTTTTATTCCATCGCCATTCGGAGAGAATAGAACAGGGTCTGCCGCTAATTCTGTGATTGTCAAAGTTTTATCAATAGTAACATCTGCTGTTTCTTGATCACGATGCACCGAACTTGCACTCCAATCAATATTGGCAGGATTATCCTTAGTATCATCAATGACGACAGCAAGTCTATATCTACCATCAGGCAAAGATGACAGTTTACTTCCTACGTCCCAGGTGATTATTTTTGTAACGCCATTCTTTGCTTCACCTTTGTCTATATAGCTTGAATCTGGCTCATTGCTGAAATCACCATCCCCGTTAACGTCAACTATTACAGCATAATCACCAACCTCATCAGGAGCTGGAAGATTATCTGGAGTAAATGTGATGAGTAGATTTTGCCGTTGACTTTGCAGATTCCTCCCTCCGAAGACAGTATCCTGGTAATCACTGTCAATAACGCTTAATCTTCCTGTGAAGAAATTTGCCGCTCCGGCGATTGATGTTGTTAGGCTGAAAACTAATATAAAGGCAATTGAAGCAATTGTTAGCTTTGACATCCTTTTTCCCTCTCAGATACTTTACCGGATTTTCAATGATCCGGTAGTTTAGCCCAGCGATAAATTATATGATTACACTCAAATACTCGAGTAGTTATAAACGCAGATCAAGCCCTATAAACCTTCTATATAGACGTTAGAAATCGTCTAAAGTTTAACTTTTCTTTGGCATTTAAGATTCATCTGAGTTTTTAATTCGACTTTTCACCAACCAATCAGTTGTAATCCAGACACGTTGTTAAAATGACCGTCTTGCAATCTACCATTCATTCTCAATTCTCTCGAATTCATCATCAATTACTTTGCGCATTTTTTCAGCTTCTTCATGTGTCAAAGTTCCAACTAACTCATGGAGTGATTCCTTACCAGTTTCAGAACATATAATAATCCAGATTTTTTCGTTTTTTTTCAAACCTTCTATTGGAGTAATAGGTTTTAACACATCATCTTCATATTTTACTTCGATCATGCGATTCATCTGCTTTCTTCCTCTCTATGATAATTAATTCAAACAGTCACTGATGCAAATTGCATGTTATAAAGTTTTTGGTAAAGCCCGCCGTTTTTCAGAAGTTCCAGATGCGTCCCTGATTCGACTATCTGCCCATTTTCAATAACCAGAACCTTATCTGCATTGACTATTGTGGATAACCTGTGAGCGATGACAAACGAGGTTCTATTCTTCAGCAATTCTTCGAGAGCTTTCTGGATCAGCAATTCCGTGTAGGCATCAACACTGGAAGTAGCTTCATCAAGAATAAGTATTCTTGGATCTGCCAAAAGCGCACGGGCAAATGATATTAGCTGTCTTTGACCGACAGAAAGTTTAGTGCCACGCTCTCCTACATCTGTGTCATAGCCTGCTGAAAGCTGAGATATGAACCTGTGTGCGCTGACTATCTCCGCTGCCTGAACAATTTCTTTCTCTGAGGCGTTGAGCTTTCCATATCTAATATTTTCCTTGATACTGCCAGAGAACAGAAAACTGTCCTGCAAGACTATACCCATTTGGCTACGTAAAGATTTGAGTGATACGTCTCTGGTGTTATATCCATCAATGATTATTGCGCCTTCCTGTGGATCATACAAGCGTGCAAGCAGATTCACGATCGTGCTTTTCCCTGCTCCGGTTGGACCCACAATCGCTATGGTCTGACCGGGTTCTGCCGTCAGTGATATATTGCGGAGAACGTATTTATTTCCCTCATAACCAAAAGACACGTTCTTATAACTTACGCGTCCAACTATGGGAGGTAATTCAACAGCGTTTCGTGACTCTATCACTTTCGGTTGTGTATCCATAATCTCAAAGATACGCTCCGAAGCCGCCATAGCTGACTGCATAGTTGTATATATCTGGCTCATCTGCCGAACAGGCCAATAAAGCATGCGAACGTAAGACAGAAATGCAAGAAATTCACCTCTAGTTAATTTTTCCCCCATGATCTGTACGCCACCGTGCCAGATCACTATACAGATACCTATGGCAGTAAGGACTTCTATAATCGAGTTATAGAATGACCATACCTTGACCGCCTGCATGTTGGCTTCGAGATTTTCTTCGTTTGTTTTATCAAAATGCTTAATATTAGTATTTTCTCTGGAGAAGGATTTAACTACACGAACACCTGAAATGCCTTCCTCTAATTTGGCAGTGACGTTGGCTATTTTTTTTCTAACCTCCCGAAATGCCGCTCTGCCCTTCTTTCTAAACATTAAGGCAATAAGGAAAATCGGGGGGATCAAAGTGAAACTGAGCAATGATAATCTGGTGTTCATACTGAGCATAAAGACCATTATGCCGATCATGGTGACGAAGTCACGTATTATGCCAGTTATGCCCTGCGTAAGTAGTTCGTTTAATGTTTGTACGTCATTGGTAACTCTTGAAATTATCTTTCCAGTTCCATGCCTATCAAAAAATTCAAGCGATAGAGTCTGAATATGCGAGAAAAGCTTGACACTTATATCATATATGATGTTCTGCCCCATCCAGACCAGCACGTAGCTTTGTCCATAAGCCACGAACCAGTTGAATATGGATATTCCGATATATAAGAGAGCTATGACGGTGAGTCCCACTATGTTTCCTGGTACGTCCGGCGGAAGGATGTATCTGTCAATCGCTATTTTCTGCATATAAGGGGGAACCGCCATTGATACTGCCTGCAGAAGCATTAATCCAAGCGCAATCATCAGTTTTCCTTTATGTGGACTAAGGAAAGTTAGCAATCTTTTCATCAGTTTGTTATCATAAAAACCGACTTTGGATTGTTCTTCTGAATCAAAGTGCATGTGACCACCGTGCATGAAAGTAACTCCTTATTCTTGGATTTCTTCCTGTTGTTTGAACTGCATGTTGTATATTTCCGTATATATTCCGCCTTTTTTCAAAAGCTCATCATGAGTGCCTTGCTCTATGATTTCACCATTCTCCAGTACGACTATTTTATTAGCCCTTTTCACAGTGGATAGGCGCTGTGCTATGACGAAAGTAGTTCTATCTTTAACAAGAGTAGTTATTGCGTTCTGGATCAGGTGTTCTGTTTCTGTATCTACACTGGAAGTTGAGTCATCAAGTATCAGTATTTTTGGATTCATAAGCAAAGCTCTGGCTATTGCAACACGCTGTTTTTCTCCACCAGAGAGTGTCACACCTCGTTCACCAACCTCGGTATCGTAACCCTTTGGCAATGAGTCTATAAAATTATGAATATTTGCGGCTTTTGCGGCGGCGATTATCTCTTCTTCAGTAGCATTAGTTCTTCCATAAGCTATGTTATCTTTCAATGATGTTGCAAAAAGGAATGTGTCCTGTAACACAATACCAATCTGTTTTCTCAGGGACTCAAGAGCGACTGTTCTTATATCTATGTCGTCAATCGTTATGGTTCCAGAAGTAGGGTCATAGAATCTTGGGATCAGGTTTATAAGTGTGCTTTTACCTGAACCAGTTGCCCCAAGTATTGCCACTGTCTCACCCGGTTCGATATCGAGGCTAAAATTCTTCAAAACCAACTCGTCGTTATCATCGTATCTAAAGGATACGTTTTCAAATCGGACATAACCTGCAATTGGTGGCAGTGGTATAGCGTCAGGTGATTCTTCCACCTCAGACTGGGTGTCGAGTATCTCGAATATACGCTGACCAGAAGCCATAGCCTCTTTTGAGACATTAATGATGAAACCTAACATTCGTATAGGCCACATCAACTGCATGAGGTACATATTAAAGGCTATAAACTCACCCAAAGTAAGATTTCCTTTCATCATCTGCCATCCACCGAACCACAGAACAGCTATTGTGCCAAGACCTGAAATAAAATCCATCAAAGGGAAGAAAAACGCCCATAGCTTTGTCACTTCAAGGTTTTTCTGAAGCACGTTACGCGCGTAAACAGAGAATTTGCTTATCTCGTAATCTTCGCGCACAAAGGTTTTTACAACGCGCATTCCTGTGATATTTTCCTGAATTACTGTAGTCAGTTCAGCGAACCTCTGCCTTATCTCCCAGAATCTTGGACCTATCTTTCCACCAAAGCGAATGCCAGTATAAGCAAGGATAGGCATTGTGGAAAGAGCAAGAACGGCAAGTGCCCAGTTCTTCAACAGACATATAACCAGAACAGCTACAAACATTAATATACTGCTTACGAAATTAATCATTCCAAAGGAATAGAATCTTCTCAAAGTGTCAATATCGCCAGTAGCTCTTGCTATTAGTTGCCCGGTCTGGGATTTATCATAAAAACTGAAAGGTAATCTTTGCAAATGGTCGTACATTGTATTACGAATGTCGTAAATAGCTTTCTGTGAAGCATACTGCAGGATATATTCCTGAACAAACTGAAAGAGTGCTGTAAGTATAGTCACTCCTACTATACTCAGGGCTAGTATAACAAGAAGCCCATGCCGCTTTTGCACTATTGCTATGTCAATAGCTCTCTGCGTGATCTCGGGAATTGCCAGATTCAGCACACGGTTGATCAGTAAAGCCAGAAGAGCTAAAAACACAAAAAACCAGTATTTTTTTAGATAGCCTAATAATCGTCTTAATATGAGCATATTTTTAAATTTTTAAAAGTTTCTTTTATATATTTATCCATTAGACGAAAATCATATTACGAAAGTTCGGATATAAAAAGCCAAGCATCCTATTTTAATTTATCAATGACTTCCTGAGCATTTTTGAGAGCATCTTCAAGTAAATCCGAAAGATCAGCAACCGTATCGTTGTAATCACAAGCATTTCGCCATCGTCTCAAATAATTAAGAATATTTGAAATATCAAATCTTCCTTGTTGTCTAAAATGCTCTCTTACACGAGAGTGATCTAAGGCATTATTGTAAGGAGAGAAACTTTCACGATCACGAATAAAGTTACGAGCATGGCAAAAGGCAGCATAATATGCTCTACTTACGGCAGATCGAAATGCGGCTTCTTGTGAATAATCATTTCCTTGTCGGTTTTGAAGTGACTTGGCAAGATTAAGATATTCTTTCCAATCAAAAGGCATAATTATATTACCTTGGTTGACGAAAATCTGTCGTTACAAAAATCCATCCTTTTTTACCTATTAGTTCGATTTCACATTTGATACCAATTTCTTTGATTCTTTTCATCACGCTTTCATCATATTTTTGTTGACGAATTTCAATTGAGATATATTCATCTACGATTTCTGGATCGTGATAAACTTCTAATGATACTTGCGCTGGATGTTTGAATTTTTCTTTCACTAACTCGCAAATCGGTATTATCAAGTCAATTATATCGGGATAATTAAGTAAATAATTCTTTACATCATCCGGGTCCGGAATTAAAATTTCTAATAGCTTAACTTGAGATAAAATTTGCTCAATATGAGTATTTACGTCAACCTTCTTTTGAGGAACCGCAAGTTCAAGAGATTCTGCCATTGTTGCTTCACCTCACATATTTTTTAGAGCCAATTTAAGGCAATCGCTGTATATATCTTCGCCGCATCGTAAAGTTCATTTACAGATATGCTTTCATTTACCTTATGAGCCATTGATAGCTTCCCTGGTCCGAGGATCACTGTTGGTATATTTGCTCTCTCAACAAGACACCACATATCACAGCAAGCACTAAATCCCGCAACTTCACGATTTTTTCCTGTAACCTGATGTATACCATCTTTAACCGTTTTTACGATAGGTTCTTCTGGCGAAATCCTGCAAGGAGCAATCCCGATCTTTTCCTCTATTGACGCAACCAATGAAGGATTAGCTTTTTTCTCATTATCTATAACTGCCGAAATTTCATTCAAAGCATCCTCTAATGTTTCTCCCGGTATCAGTCTTCGGTCAATGGTTATCGCACATTGATCCGGTATTACGTTAGTCGCTCTACCGCCATTAATTTGGGTGATAGCAAGGCTGGCTTTGCCAATCAAAGGGTCACATCGCTGTGATATATCTTCAGCCAAATTATCCAGTGCTTGTATAACTTTTGCCATGTTGGATATGGCATTAATTCCTTCTTCTGGAGAACTGGCATGGGCTGGTTTTCCGAAAACAGTTACTTCAACACCCAATCCGCCTTTGTGTCCGATCATTGGAACAAGCTCTGTAGGTTCACCAATTATTGCGGCGTCAGCTTTTATGCCTTTTGTCGTTTCAGCAAGCGTTCCTCTGCCACGAGTCTCTTCACAGCAGACCGCCTGTAATATTAGTCGCCCTTTTAAGAGTGAAGGTTTACGAGTAAATACTTCAAAGGCGGCGAGCATTGAAGCAAGCGACCCTTTTGCATCACAGCTACCAAGCCCGAAAAGCTCATCAACCTTTCTGGTTAATTTAAACGGTGGTTCAGCCCAATTATCAATATTTCCAGGGGATACGGTGTCAGTATGAGAGTTAAAAATAAGGCTTTTCTCACCGTTGCCGATAGAAGCTACCAAGTTTGGCCTGTCGGGAGCGACTTCTGTAAATTCGAGTTCAACATCAAGCTTTCTCAATCTCTGCTCTATGTATCCGACAATATCCTGTTCGCTTTCGTAACTTGGTATGCTGACTAAATCAGAAAGTATTTCAGGGATGTCTATTTTATCTATTTCGTCAAAAAGATTTTTTGCAATCATAATCAACTTTATATTTTACTGATCTTTTTCCTTATTACTCTTTCTTTTTCGCTATGGATTCCACTTTATTAATTGCCATTTCATATCTGGCAATAAGTTCCCGTACAATAGGTACAAGCTCTTTAGGAATTTCCATAAAAGTTCGATTTGGATCATCAAATGCGGATTCATCTTCTGCTATGGCTTCTTCTTCAGTTTGATTTTCATAATGATTAATTACTTCTTGAACCATTTTTTCATCCCATCCTGATGGAAATTTATTCTTTATCATTGTCCGGTTACTACGGTATCATCATGTTCATAAGCGGGAGTACAGCAACATAAAAATACAAGATCATCATCACCAATGTTTGTTATCTTATGCCTTGCACCCGGTGGGATAGCAATCCCATCAAGGGCTTTGACATCTTGTTTTTCATCATCAATTATCATATAACCATTGCCATGAAGGATATAGTATATCTCTTCAGTCTGGATGTGATAATGCTCTTCGGTTGAGTGGCCCGGTGCAACTCTAGCTTCGGCAAGGCTCTGTCGCTTGATAACAGAATTTCTCGGCGCAAGTATCTCCCTGATTTCTGAAGAATCTTTTGTAATAAAAGCCTTAACATCATTTTTGTTTACAACGTCCATTTTACTCTTTCTTCAACAGATCCATAATGTAAACACCCAGATCATCATTTACGCTTCTATGCCCAACAAAGACTATATTATGCCCATCGGGTAGGAACATGGGTTCTGAATCCATGTAAATATTGTTCGTCAGACGTGTCTGGTTCTTTCCGTCAGAATTCATTATATATATCTCGCTATTTCCATCCCTGTTTGAATCAAAAACAATGAACTTTCCATTCGGTGAAAACGATGGATTAGCGTTCATAAATCCGTTATCTGTAAGCTGTATCACTACCCCGGTTTTTACGTCAACGACACAAATATCACTCTTGACACCACGATCAGTGAATGTATACGATGCGTAAGCAATTTTTTTGCCATCAGGAGAAAAGGCAGGACTGCTATTGTTCTTATCTCCGAAAGTCAACTGTTTCTGGTTTTTGCCATCAGCATCTATAACGAATATTTGGCTGTTTGACTCTACGCTGCTGTCAAAGGCTATAAGCTTACCATCAGGAGAAAATGCTGGATTTCCGTCAGTCACAAGATTTTCCGTCAGTCTAACTTGATTTCGACCATCAATATTCATTGTAAAGATTTCATCATTACTCCGTCCATACCTTATGAATGACACGTAAACGATTTTCTTAGCATCGGGAGATATAGAGGGACTATAATCGTTCGTGTCGTTAAAGGTCAAACGGGTCTGGCTTGTACCATCATAGTCCATTGAGAAAATCTCGTAGTTATCGCTCTCATAAGCCGCAAATGCAATCTTTCCACCTCCCACTGTTGGGTTCTGGACTTTCATATTATCAGGGGTCAAGCGTTTCACTGCTGGATAGTAATTCAAAGGAAGTTTAATAGAGCTTTTCTTGCCACAGCCGGGGAACAAAGCAGATAAACACAAGATTATCGCTATTATTTGAATTATTTTTTTCATGGTTGGCTTTCTTGATGATAAGGTGAAAAATTGATTAGATGATTTTTGAATTAAGGGTATTTTACTTCAATCCCGCAAGCTCTTTGGTACTAATTGCACACCTGAAACCTGAAACGTACGATACAGACTGAGGTGTTCCTCTGTCACGGGATGCACACCTTGCACCGATAGGACCAAGACTGTCATAATGATACCATGAGCCACCCCGAAGGACACGTAGCTTCTTTCCAAATTCAGGTATACTGTATTTTGATCCGGGGTAGGCATCGTACCAGCTATCAGTCCATTCCCACACGTTTCCTGCCATATCATAAGCACCATAAGGGCTAATACCGCTTGGATAGCTTCCCACAGGCTTGGAACCTGATCCTTCCCAGGACTCTACGTTACACTTTGTCAGATCAAAGGTATTTCCCCAGGGCCATATACGAGCGTCAGTTCCTCTTGCGGCTTTCTCCCATTCAATTTCATTTGGAAGCCGTTTACCGATCCATTTAGCATAAGCATCTGCATCTTCCCAGCTTACGTATACAACAGGATGGTTGCCTTGCCCAGAAGGATAGTCACCGTTCTCCCAGTGCCTCGGAATTGCACGACCAGTAGCTTGAATGAATATTTTATATTGTTCGTTGGTAGTTTCATATTTATCAATATAATACTCTTCAAGATGCACTTCATGTTGAGGTCTCTCAGCCGCAAACCACTGCACGTCAGGTCCGAGTTCCCCACCGCCTAAAGCACGAACAACTTGTTTGATCTCCTCGTCACTGCTTCCCATAATAAAAGAACCAGATGGAACTTTTACCATATCTGACAGCGTAAGCTTATTGAGCTTGAGATCAATGTTTTTTGTTTTGGAAGAAAGTTGCTGATACGCAGGAGAGTATCCAAGCTTGCTTAAAACGAGTTTATCTTCACCTTTAGCTATCCGACCTTTATACGGAGTCTTGCCGATCTCTTTACCATTTAGAAGGATTGTTGCACCAGGGGGATCGGACGTTATATTGTTTTTACCGCAACTGACAAAGCTGATTATTAAGAAACTAATCAATATAATTTTCGTAAGATTGCTTATTTTCAACATAAATTAAGAAGCATATCCTTTCCACGTTTTATCTGTTTAAAATGAGTATATCTATTCTTCGGTTTTGCTTACGTCCTGCTTCATCTGTATTGGGTGCTAATGGGCGCAGGCTTCCATATCCCACAGAAGATAGCCTATCAAGCGGGACACCTTCAACGTTTGCCATATAGATTAAAACTGCACTGGCACGGTCGCTGGATAGCTTCATGTTGGAATTTTCCTTGCCAGTGTTATCGGTATGCCCTTCTATTATTATTCTGTAATTTGGATATTTTTTTAGAAAATCAGCGATTTCTTTCAGCTTTGGCTTTAATTCACTTTTAATATCCCCGGTCTTTGTAAATATGTCTATACTAATACTAGCGGCAATTCCCTTTTCTGTCTCTCTGACAGTAATATCAGGGATTTTCTTTGCGTCATCAAGGATATTCTTCTCGTCATCACTGGCTTTTTTCTTTTGTTCTGTTTTCAACTCAGCCTTTGCTATGGCAAGGCTGGCATTGAAAATACTCTCCTGTGCAATGGAAACCGCTTTTTCATAATCATTTCCTTCCATCGCTTGTTTTGCCTTTTCAAGTGATGTCTGAGCCTGGCTATACAGATCGGTTGCCAGATCATTTGCACCAACGTTAGAAGCCTGTGCCATGATTCTTTCGGCTTTTGCTACTGCATCCAGAGCGTATGCTTTAACTTCTTCAAGTGTCTCCTTTGTTTTTTCTTCCTTATTTCTGGTTTGGATTACGGCACTGGCACTGGAAGCAGAAACCCTTGTTTGTTCAGCGAGAGTTCTTGCACTGTCATAGTCAGCAGAATCAAACGAATTTCGGGCATCTTTCATGGACTTCTCAGCCTTGTCGTATAGCTCTTTGGCATACTGGTCCGCCATTAAAGCTTTTGCTTCATCCAGGGCGACTTCAGCCTTTGCGATTGCTGTTACAGCTTTATCCTTTTTACGCATAGTTTCAGCATTTTCTGCTTCTGATTTCGCTTTCGCTTGAACCTGAGCGTTTGAAGCATATTTCGCCGAATTTTCAGCGGCGGCTGTCGCCTTTTCAAAGTCCTCATCGGCAAGTGCGGCTAGTGCTTCTTTAAGTGAAGCATCTGCATCATTGTAAGCCTGTTCTGCATACTTTTGAGCATTCAACAGGGAAGCCATTTTCATTTCTACTTCAGCTTTCGCTATCGCTAGCTGGACTTCTGCCTTCTGGACTCTCATATCAGCAGTTTCGCTGGATATTTCTGAGTTTGTCTGAGCATCATAAGCCACTTTTTCGGCGATCGCCTGACGAGTTTTAGCGATGGCAACTTCATTCGACTTCGCTTCCCAATATACTTCCATTTTATCGTCTTTAGCTTTCTGTATTCTATATTTAGCGTTTGCTTCTCTAGCCATAGACAGAGCTATCTTTGCCTCTACATCAGCGAAGAAAGCAAATTCCATAGCACTCTCCCCTCGTTTCTTCATCAGCATATCCTGTGACTGTTGCAAAAGGCTTTCAGCATCAGCAAACTCCTTGGGAGCATATTCTGGGGCTTTTTCATCACGAGCATTAGCAATGGATTGGCGTGCTTCGGTGATGACAGTTCCCGCTGTCTCTAAATTCACTTTAGGAGAAGGATTAATTGCGCAGCCTTCAATGCTCAAAAGAACCGTGAAAAGTCCTATTATTATGCTAATCAAAGACAGGATTCGTTTCAATTCAATCTCCATTCGCTTGAAAGTGATTACCCGACAAAAAAGCAAACTTCAATCAGAGAGATATTCCACGTTATTTTATCAGAAGCAGAACCTTTGTTAGTTAGGTGAGAGATGGCATAATAAGCCTGTTTAAAAATTGTAGGTAAGAACCTGCGTGTTTTTCTTGTGATAATTATGACCATACCTCAGTCAGGTAAATTCCCGCTTATCAATCTTTTTTATCCTGATCTAACATCTGTTTTAGTTCATTCTCTGTTGCCTGGCGTTCTAATCGGATCTTGTTAGCGTCTTCCTCAATCTTCTTTAATTCCGCTTCTAGTTGAGTGGCTTCGTTTTCTGCCTTTACTTGCCTGGCAACAGCTTCTGCCAAACGAGCTTTGGCATAGGCTCTTTTGACTAGTATCTCTTTTTGTTTATTCTTCTGAGCGGCTTTGGCTCCTTCAAGCAGGCTTTTAGCATCTTCGAATTCAATACTTGCAAGCTGGTCTGCTCCTGCTTGCTGGGCAATTTCAATCTGAGAGTTTGTATTGTTAATCAAAACGTCAAAAGATTGACCCGAAATACCGCATCCTGCCAAACAAAATATGAAAATTAATGCAACAAAACTTATAGTTGACTTCATATATTAATTCTCGTGAAAGGGCAGATGGACTACCTGCCCCCTACAAAGCTAAATTTAGATAATAAAACCTATTTTATATACGAGTTTTTCAGTTAGCATAGTAAAACATACCGACTGGCTTGTTAATGTTATTGTCAAGCTCATAGAATAAGCTGTCAGCACGTTCTACTTCTACTGTTTGCCCATAACTGAAAAACTCGTATTCCATTTATTTTGAAGGATGAGCATTGGGATCAGTATCCGATGTTCCTGCCATAAGCTCTTGCCATAATGGAAATCCATCCTGATCTTCGTCATACTCATATTGGCGTACCTTCAATTCTGCCGACTGGAACTTTTCCTTATCAGGATATGTGTCTTTATAGGTCTTGTAGTATTCATAAGCCTTATCATACTGTCTCAGGGATTCATAGCAGATAGCCATGTTGTATACAGCTTCTGGTCGCCTGAAATAAGTTGGGTTTTTGGCAATAAATTCATTAAACGCATCAATAGCTTCCATATATTTGTGTTCTTCCAGATATATTTCTGCTATTCCGAATCTTGATTCAGCGGATGATGACTGTTGCAATGGAAGTCGATCTAATTCCATCCTGTAAGCCTTCATAGCCTCTGGATAGTTTTTAAGTGACCGCCACTTTAAACCAACTGCAACAAAAGCCTGGGCTACTTGATCTTCTTTTATTCCGTATATTGCATATCCAGTGACTTTCTGCCCTTTAGGTATCTTCATTTTCTGGCTTTCTTTAATAAACGTTACCAGACCACCTATCTCACCAAGAGTTTTGTTTACATTACGTCGCAGATCCTCGATCTCTGAAACACGGAACTTAAGATCAGGATAGCTCTTCTGATTGATTTTTGCGAATTCTTTGAATGCTATATCATAATTATATAGTTTATAGAGATAGATGTAGCCTATTTCGGACTGGCCCTGTGCGGCTTTTGATGAGCCAGGGGATTCTGATGTAAGCTGTTGATAGATTTCTATCGCTTTTTTATAGTCGTTCAGCTTATTGTTATAAACAGAGCCAAGTTCTAGAAACGCATCCGCCGCTGTATCAGTTCCGGGGTTATTGTCGTGGATGATCTTCAGACGTTCAACGTCCTTTCTTCCTTCATTTATCTGAGAAATTCTGTTCCTCGCCTCTGAGCCAAGGTAAGTTGTTTTTTCAGCATCTGCAACCATCTGGAAATTAGTCAATGCCTCATCCCACTTGAACTGCATCTTATAGCATTCACCCACGTAGAATCTAGCTCGATTAGCATATTTGTCGTTAGTCTTGGCAATAGCTTCAAAGGTCTTAAGCGCTTGAATGTAATCTCCATCTTCGAAGCTTCTTACACCAGCTTCATAATTAAGACCCTTTGTGGAACAGCCCACCATAGTTATAACAAAAACAAGCGTTAAGCAAGAAAATACGAGAAGTTTTAACTTCATAACAGGACCTCCTTCGTAGTCCACAATTAATTAAGTACGCAAGAGCGATACTAATAACGTGTTTTTAACTACTTACCTAAGCTGATATTGAGCTTATTTTACAAGCTCAAAGTTTATTACTACTTCACCATGCTGATCTTTTTGCAGAACACTTTTGGGAAGTACCTCAAAGCGTATCTGTTTAACATAGCTCATTGCTACTCGGTCAAGCTTAGAACTGCCTGACTTCTTAACAATATTAACCTTTGTAACATTACCAGCAGGATTCACTGTAATCTCCAGAGTAGCGGCAGAACCTCCTTCGGTGCCTTTCACAGCTTCCGACAGCTTGGGCCAAAACACAACCTTACGTCCAGCGACTTCTCCTCTAATGTCACCGATGAATCCAGGTTTAGCAGCGCCGGTAGTAAGATCTGATGTTCTTGTGGAAAATGATGAAGCACTCGGATTGTACGTGGATTCTTTGCCGATTGTTGACCCTCCTTTGCCTTTTTCACCTTCAAATGGTGGTACTATCCCACCGATATCGGGTTTCTTTGAACTCTTAAATGCCGAACCTACCGCATTGTCTATTGCTGGATTTGTTACCTGTGTCTTTTTGGCCCCCTTTTCAGGTCCGGGAGCTCTAAGTATTAAATCCTTTCCTGAGCCACTATCCGGTATATCTGAAAAGGTTATTGGCAGTTTTGGCACAGATGCCATAGCCTGAGAGCCAGATTCAACATCCGTCTTATTTTTGATCTGTAGCTTTGGGGGTTCTACTGGTTCTCCTGAATCCTTTTTATTATCAAGAGCTACTTTTTTCTCCTGCTTTATCTTCTTCTTAGGTGGTATTTTTATTAAAACTGGTTCCGGTTCTTTTTTAGCTTCTTCTATCGTTACAATGATCTCTTCGTTTTCTGGCACAGCATTTATCGGTCCGGAGTAAATGAGCATTATAATTATTATAATAACAATCACATGCTCTACTACTGAAAGAAGGAAAAAGGCACCCAGCTCCCTTTTTGAGAGATACCATATTACACTCATTGCGGCTATCATAATAAGTATAGCATAACCAGCTTTAATAGTAAATCCACCAAAACGAAGAACACCCACAAGGCTGACTAATATTATAGCAATAGACCCGTAAAAAGCTATTTTAGAAGCCCATTTACGAAGGAATATATGTCCAAGCCCACCTATTATACAGGCGACGCCAGCATTTACCATGATCAGCCCTAAAACGACAATTCCAATGCTGATTGCTGGCGTACCGTTAATAATAGATAAAACACCAAATATGGCACTGCTCAATCCAAAAAGGCTTATTAGCAAACCAACTATCAATGAAGTAATAAAAGGTTTTTCAGCCAACTTTATCATTCCTCGCTTTTTTCTGCTTCATGCTCAACCAGCCAGGCTTTACCTGTCGTAAGGAATTTGACAATTGACATAGAATGTCGAGCCATCTCATTTAATATATTATCCACTTTAGACATAAAATAAGAATACCCTATCATAGACGGAATAGCAACAGCTAAACCAGCCACAGTGGTAAGTAGCGCAACAGAAATACCATTAGCTACCTTCATCGTCGTCTCAGGGGTACTGTTGCTCTTAAATACAGCCGAAAAAGATATAAACAGTCCAAGAACGGTTCCCAATAGACCTATAAGAACAGCAACTCCTCCGATAAAAGCAAGCATGCGAAGGTATTTTTCCAGATTTTTTCTCTCGGGTTTCGCCGCAAGTTCAATAACAGCTTCCAGTTCCTTTTCTCCTAGATCACGATTGCTAATTCCTACCTTTAAAATATTGGTTAATGGGCCTGGTCTGGACTCGCATAAAGACAAAGCCAGGTCTGGATTGTCTTTTTCCAGCACCTTATAGATTCGAGAGATGAAGCGAGATGGCACCAGTTTCTCTTTTCGTAAGTTATAAAGCCTTTCAAAAATGATTGCATGGACAAAAAGAGAACAAAAAAGCAAAGGGATCATCAGGAAACCGCCCTGCCCCAATTGTTTGATACCGTTTATAACTATTTCATACATATATTGTATTAATTTCCAAATTGAAGATTAGAAGATTGATACTAGATAAAGTAGTCTTAAAATCTTATCACTAAACCAAGATCCACCGTATTTTGAGGCAAACTATACCCTTTCCAGACCTGATAATCATCCTTTCCTGTATAAAACTCGAACGTCAGTGATACCTCTGCGTTTTTACCAAATGACCTTGATATTTTTGGCTTCCACAAGAAATAATCGGATAGTGACGTATCTTCCTGGTTCACGTATCTCATTCCATAAAATTCGGCTAATAGTGATAACTCGAAGTCATGCGGAACCAGATAAGATATAGTCAATACACCCTTATCCTTGGGTCTATATAGAATATTTTCGTCATGAAATTCGTGAACGTATTCAAACTTTTGCTTCAAACGCTCATCCAGCGATAATAATTCCCAACCGAAGCTAATACCAAATATGTGCGTATCGTCACGGGATTCTGGCACCCATGAAAGGATTATATCTTTTCCTGTTTCACCAGTATTTTTTAATTCCTTAAAGACTGTAAGGTTGCTAATCTCTTTATCAAAAACCCCAACAGTTGCATTAAATTTCTTCATCAGGTTGTATTTCAAGGAACCATGAGTGTTCCAGCCTCTTTCGGTACTTAAACTCGGGTTGAACCTCACATAGTCCTTATCAAGATAAATATCCTCAAGGTCTTGCTTTAGTATATACCTTTCCAGCCCAAATTGCAATACGATTGAGGATCCGATCAGAGAAGTCAAAAGAGCATAAGGGTTTGGATATATGGATGTTTCCCATCCATTTTTAAGTGAGCTTTTATGAGTGTCAATTGCCAGTTCAATACCGACCCCCAGAACAAATGGCCAGAGTCGAATACGATTGTCCCGAAAGTATGGCTTTATGATAGTCTCTTTGAATTTTTCATCGCTTCCATTACCAGTGAAATGCTCAATTTTCAGACCAGTATCTATAGGAGTTGATGGCGATAAAAAAGTTCTAATTGCCAGATCAGCCTTGAAATCTAGTGCATCATTTGAATCAGAAGTAAGAGGACCTTCCATTGCGAGTCTTGAAATATCCGCATTTACAGAGGATTCCGCATTATTGGGAAGTTTCTGATTCCAGCCTAACGAAAGACCAAACAGCGATTTATTATTCTGATACTTTTCACCCTTTACGTCCAGATAATTCAAATCTTTAGCTTTATAACTCAGTCCAGTTCTTACTTTTGAATTGTCTGTCTGATAAGCAAACATACCATTAAGTTTATCAATAGTCAAGCCATCCTGTTTTTTTGAAGGATCGGCGGCAAGTTTTGCTGTACGCTCACTTAACAGGGATGATCTGCCCAAATCCAGCAGTACGTCTGAATTGCCAAACCCTTTTAATAATAGCATTTGATAAGTCAGAGCGGCAGGTAGCCCAGGATAAACGGATAACGTGAAAAGAAAATCCTCACCGGGCTTAACTGATTTTTCTTGAATTTTTTCGGGAACCGAGGTAGAAGGCAGATACCAAAGCCGCTCTTTATTAGTTAATATAACGTAAATATCGGAATCAGGCTTTGCCAAACCATCGAATTTTTCTTTTGGTATAGACAGTTGTGTGGCATCAATTATCTGGATCTTGACTGGTGGAAGGTCTATCGTCTTATCCTCTTCTTTATCTTGAGCGTAAGAAGTAAGACATACAGAGAAAGACATAATAAATAACATGCAAGATAAAATCTTACAAATATTACACAAAGTTTTACGTTTAGAATCCTGAATACCAAGTGCTGAGTTCTGCATTTTTTCCCTTGAATATTATTTTATCGCCAATTGATAAAATCATCCCTCTATTTATCTGTATGGCATAAAGGTCTGGCGGATTAATTATGGAGTGCTTTTTTCTTCATCAATCCTCTAATTCGATTTTTATTTCCTCAATAGTTTTAGCAAAAATTGCACGGTCAAAAAGCATGTCAAGTTGCTCTATATTATGTATAGAATTAATTTTATCAACTATAGTCTGTGAAATCGAATTGAATTTGCCATTTAGTAATTTAATCCTAAATTTCGTCCAATGAAACAGTAATTCCATAAGGTTTCAATAACGCTCTAAATGCAGTAATGATACGGTTTACCAGAGGAAATGAAGGATCGAAAACTACCCTACATACCTTTT
>Ga0315274_10000796_pt1 | contig 48937 bp, 35 predicted proteins | sample YL17G02_20_MG_FD_203700 | JGI IMG/M metagenome (GOLD analysis project Ga0315274, IMG submission 203700) | Sediment microbial communities from Yellowstone Lake, YNP, Wyoming, USA - YL17G02_20 | ecosystem: Environmental > Aquatic > Freshwater > Lake > Sediment | place: USA: Wyoming | collected... | reverse complement strand
GGAAGATCCGGCTCCTCGACGGGAAGGTCTTCCGGGCCGAGGCGGCCGCGGCCGGATGGGAAGTCGTCCGGGAGCGGCCCCTCTTCCGCGGACTCCACGCCGCCCGGATCGTCCTGCTCCGGAAATCGACCGCCCCTGAGCCGCGGCCTCTGGGCGGGTCTTGACCTGGCCCGGCCGTTTGGTAAAATAGCTATCGAGATAGCCATTTTGGAGGCCGCTATGCCTAAACGATATTCGATCGCCGAAGCCCGTCACAACCTCGCCGCCCTCGTCCATCAGCTGGAGAGCAAAACGCGAATAGAGCTGACCCGGCGCGGGGAACCGGTCGCGGTCCTTCTCTCCTTTCACGAATACCGGTCTCTGACGGCTGAAAAACGGGGATTCTGGCCGGCCTATGAATCCTTCCGCCGGACCGTTGACTTGCCCAGGCTCAAAATAGATCCCGAGACATTTCAAGAGACGCGCGACCGGACGGCCGGGCGGGAGATGCGCTGGTGACCGGACGATATCTTTTGGACACCAATGTCCTCTCCGAGCCGCTGCGTCCGGCTCCGGATCAAAAGGTCTTAGACCGGCTGCGCCGGCATCATGACGAGCTGGCGACGGCGGCCGTCGTCTGGCACGAACTGTGGTTCGGATGCCGGCGCCTCCCCGATTCCGACAAGCGCCGGGCCATCGAAGAATATCTCACCCGGGTCGTTGCCCCCTCCCTTCCGATCTTGTCGTATGATGAGCCCGCCGCGGAGTGGCATGCCGTCGAACGCGCCCGCTTGACCCGGGCCGGAAAAACGCCGGCCTTCGCCGACGGCCAAATCGCCGCCATCGCGGCGACGCAAGCCCTTATCCTGGTCACCTTCAACCGCGCCGATTACTCCGATTTCCGGGATTTGACGGTCGAAGACTGGCGTCGATAAACGGTATCCCTTATCCTTCGGACAACCACTGTAGTTACTCTAATTCAAATTTTTGCGCATATATTGATATTTCATTAATCATCATGACCGTGAATCTCGAAAAATTAAGCGCCGCGCCTCCTGGCGGGATTGCTGGAAAAGTTCTTGCCGCGAGAATGGAACGAATCGGGGACTGGACTTTTCGAGGAGGAATACGCCGACCGGGCGGCCGGGCTCACCGCGTCAGCAGCCGAAGGACCTTGACTACGAGGCGCGTGGACGAGGCCAGGTAATCGAACTGGACGGTCTCGAACGTGTCCCCCGGCCGATGGATGTAGGGAGTTGTGTCCTTGTTCCGGTATTCCTCGGTGAGGCCGACGGCGGGAAAGCCGAGCCGCCGAAAAGCGGAATGGTCCGAACCGGCTTCTTTAGTGACGAGGATCGTTATCGGCGCCGCCAGCATCTTCGCGGCCCTTTCGTAAAGCGCGACGGCGCCTTCATACGGGATTTCGAGTTCGACCGCCCGGTCGTTATCCTGGTCCCAGCCCATCTGGTCGACCGTATGAACCGAGTGGATCTTCAGGCCTTCGTCCTTGAGTTTCTGAGCGAAGGCCCGGCTTCCCCGCAACCCACGCTCTTCCTCGTCGAACAGGACGAAGATTAGATCGCGGGTTCGAGGCGCCGTTTGTCGCAGCTCCGCGGCCGCCGCGGTCACAAGGGCCGCCCCGGTGGCATTGTCGTTGGCCCCCGGCGAGTTGCGCGAGGTATCGTAATGGGCTCCGAGGACGATCGTCTCCCCGGAAGGCTTGGTCGCTTTTAAGACCGCGAAAAGATTCTCCCCCTCGGCACTGTAATCTTGCGTGAGGACGCTCAGATCGAGCCACGTCCAGACATCGATGAGATATTCTCGGGCCGCTTTCCGATTCTCGAGGTCGGCTCGGTTCGGAAGCTTCAGCCCAGGCTTGATTTCCTCTCGGCCCGAAAGCCTGGCGATGATATCCCGCTGAAGGGCGGGGATATCGACGGCGGGCTTCTGCGCCGGCTTCCGGCCCGGAACGCAACTCGCGACCAGAACAACTGCCGCGACGACAAAAGAACCGGGCCCGGATCGAACCCTTATATGCATGGAGCCTATATATTCTCCTCCCGCGCGGATTGTCAACGCGATGACCGGCCAATCAACCCATTCGACTCCCCGGGCTGAAGCCCGGGGCCGGGCTTCCCAGCCCCGGTCCTGGCAAGGCCGGGGTATATTCAGGGTTAATACTGAGCGGCGCTTTGATCCCCGACTTAAAAATCGGGGTTTTGCGCCGCGAACGTATAAACCATTTCCCCCGCTTTTCCGTAAGATCTAATGAACCTCGATGTCCGCCGAATCGAACAATCGGACAAAACGGGGGTTCAGATCGGAAGGAGGAGGTGCTCCCATGAGGAGAAAGATTTTCGTGATTTTTGCGGTAAGCGTGTTCTTGGTTGCGGCGGTATCCGCCCAAACCCCTCCGGACAAGAAACCGGCTCCGCTGCCGAAAGGTCCCCTGCCCATGGACCAACTGGCCGAAGCCATGGCCCAACGCCTGAACGATAGCCTTCAGGTGAAGACGGTCGTAGGCGAGCCGAAAAAAGTCGGAAACGTGACGATCATCCCGATCATGATGATCGACATCGGCTTCGGCGGCGGGGGCGGCGGCGCGCCCCAAAACCCGGATCTCGGCGGCAAGGGTTTCTACATGAGCGGAGAGATCAAGCCGCTGGGATTCATCGTCATCTCGAAATCAGGGACGAAATTCGTCAGCGTCGGAAAGATCCCCCGGAACTAAGGAGCGGGCCATGACCAACAAACGTTACTTGATCGCCGGCCTCGCCGGCCTCGTTTTCGGCGGATTTTTTCTCAACGCCCAAACGGCCGTACCGCTCGGACAACCCCTCGCCCAATTCGATAAGCTGGTGTCCCACCTGAAAACCGCGGCCGTGATCGGCGAGCCCATCACGGCTGGAGCGACGACGGTCATTCCTTTCGCCAAACTGACCTTCGGCCTGGGCGGCGGCGGGGCCATGATGGCCTACGGCGGCGGGATGGGGGGAAAAGCCATTCCTCAAGGCGTCTTGATCATCGAAGGGGACGATGTCAGGGTCGAGCTTTTCCCGGAAGAGGAGAAAAAGCAGTCCTTCATCATCCAGATGCTTCCCGTACTCCTGAAAATGCTGCCCGAAATGATGGGCGGCAAATTCCCTCCCGGAGCCTCTCCTCCGGGGAATGCGCCTAAGGATGCGGCGAAATCCGCCGAGGTTCCTAAAGACGCCTCGCTGGACAACGTCAAGAAGCTTTTCGAAGCAAAGAAATATGCGGACGCCCTGGCGATGGTCGACGCTCTCTTGACTAAAGATCCCGACAACGCCGACCTCCATGCCTGGAAAGGCCACGTCATGGGCAACCTTGCCCAGGGCAATCCCGCCGATATGATGAAGTACGGGATGGGAGCCATGCAGGAATACGAAACGGCCTTGAAGCTGGATCCGAAGAATTCAGACGGCCATTTCGGCCGGGGGATGGTCCGCCTCAACGCTCCTCCGGGATTCGGGGGGGATCTCGACGGCGCCATCCAGGACTTCGAAGCGGCGGCCGGGGCGAAGAAACCGTTCGCGGAGGCTTATTTTTACCTCGGCGAAGCTTACAAGAAAAAAGGACTGACCGATAAGGCTAAAGCCGCCTATGAACAAGCTCTCAAGCTTAAGCCCGGCTATCCTGAAGCGACCAAGGCCCTGGCGGGGCTCAAATAGAACGGGGAAACCCGCGGGCCGAATCTTTATCGCCGGCCGGAAGTCCTTTTCCGATACCGAAAAGTCTGATCTTTTTTGAAGAAATTCAGGAGAGAGTTCTTTTTATCGCTGACGGCGAGACCGACCCGCTTCTCGCTTTTCGAAGCCGGATCGTATTCGATCCCGTAAAGAAGCTTGATTTTATCGGGATCGTTAAGCGCGCGATGAAGCTCGGCCATGTGGATGAGACCGTACCCTTCGAGCTCCATTCCAAGGAGGCTGAAGGTTAGGTCGATCCAGATCCATCTGTTCGCCGTATCGTCAAATATTTCCGTAGTCGCGTGTCCTTCGGCCGTCCGGAGCTCGAAACCCGGACCCTGGGAACGGATTCGGGCCATGTCGATCATACGGGCGGGCAGGCCGAGAGCGTTGGCCGCGTGGACGAAGATCTCGGCCAGGTTCCCGCACCAGACGTGGTCCTGACCCCTTGTCGCTCGCCGGAACTGCTCAAAAGGATTTGTCTTCATCAGGTCCGAAGGAATGCCGCGGTGCGGATTGAGCGCTTCGAGAAGCGAGTGGGCCAGGGCTTTGGCTTTTTCATTAGGCGTGGCCAAGCCCTCTACGATCGGCCCCCAAGTCGCTTCGGCGAATTTCTTGTCCTCCTCATCCGGCCGATCGACAATCCAGTCATCCACCCGGCTCGAAGAAAATGGTATATCCGATTTTTGGAGGATGACGTAGCCGGGCGCTTTCCGGCCGCTCTTTTCGTATAGTTCTTTGGGGAAATAGCCGATGATGAGCTCGTAAGTCCGGGAGCCGTTTCCAAGGGCGTCCACCGCTTGGATCGAGAAAATCTTTTTCTGCGCCTCCGGTTTGTGGTTGTCATCAAAAACGACGGGAATATCCCCATCCTGAGATCGCTGAGGTTTCTCTTCGCTCAGGGAATAGAGAAAATGGCTGAAATTCCGCATGTCCGAACGCAGCCTGAGATTCGCGCCCACGCCTCTCGGCATCCGTTCCAACGACTCGATCGCCGCGTCTTCTCGTCCGGGATAGAGATCGCCTTCGTTCGTTTGGAGCTCGACGGTCTCGAATTCGGCGCCCGGCGTCTTGGCCCTCTTACACGAAACGATCGCGGCAATGATGACGAAAAAATAGACAAATCCGAGTTCGTATGCCCATGGTTCTTCTTGCCGTATCAAACCCGGCCTCGATTTTCAAATCCATTCCGGCCCCATCCTCACACCGCCCGACGGCCTGAGCCTGCACCCTCCCCAGAGAAAGCACAAAAAGTACTACCACATCATCCGCTGATCGCGACGGGCGCCCGGACGATGACCCTCGACCCCAAGACTCATAGAGTCGATCTCTCTGCGGCAAGCTATGAGACCGCCAAGGCGCCCGATACGAAACCGAGGGCAAAACCGCCGCGGCAGAAAAAAGGTCCCCTCTGGCAACACAGACAGAAACCTTATTTTCGGTGGCGGCGACGATCTCAGCGATGTCCATGTGGTTGAATCCTGGACGAAACAGGCGCGTTACGTCGTGAATAAGACTTCGCCTATTATTGGAACGGGCGCAAAAAGGCTATATACTAGCCAGGTCCGAAATTTATCCGAAATAGAGGAGACTCAGATGCCGGCACGAATTAGACGCGTCATCGCACGCGAGATCCTCGATTCCCGCGGCAATCCGACCCTGGAAGCGGAAGTCACGCTTGAAAACGGAATCTCGGCCAGAGCCGCGGTTCCCTCCGGCGCGTCGACGGGCACGTACGAAGCCCTGGAGATGCGCGACGAAGATAGAAGTCGCTTCAACGGCAAGGGGGTTCTTCGCGCCGTCGAAAACGTGAACCTCAGGATTGCCAAAGCGCTCATCGGGCTCGACGCACTGGACCAGACGGCCGTCGACGGGGCGATGCTCAAACTCGACGGAACGGAAAATAAATGCCATCTCGGCGCCAACGCCATGCTCGGCGCGAGCCTCGCGGTCGCACGCGCGGCCGCGTCATCCAAAAGCGAACCGCTCTACAGGTACCTCGGAGGCGAGGAGGCGAAGATTCTTCCGGTTCCCATGTTCAATATCCTTAACGGCGGAGTACACTCCAACTGGCAGGCGACGGACTTCCAGGAATTTATGATTGCACCGACGGGAGCTCCGAGCTTCCGTGAAGCGCTGCGCTGGGGCAGCGAGGTCTATCAGGCGCTGAAGGCGATTCTCAAGAAAGCGGGCCACGCGACGTGCGTCGGAGACGAAGGCGGATTTGCGCCCGCGCTCGGAAAGAACGAAGAGGCCGTAGAACTCATCCTCCAGGCTATCGCAAGAGCCGGATATTCCCCCGGCAAAGACATCGTCCTTGCCCTCGATCCCGCTTCCAGCAGCTTTTTTCACGACGGGCTTTACCACCTGCACACGGAAAACCGCAAGATCACGTCGGAACAAATGGTCGACCTGTATTCCCAATGGATTTCCCGCTATCCCGTCGCGGTCATTGAGGACGGGCTGGCCGAGGACGACTGGGACGGCTGGAAGCTGCTCAATAAAACGCTCGGCCATAAAATCGAACTCGTCGGAGACGACCTCTTCGTCACAAACGTCGCCCGGATCCGCAGGGGCATTGAGGAAAACGCCGCCAACGCGGTTCTGATTAAACTTAACCAAATCGGCACCTTGACCGAAACCATCGAAGCGATAAAAATGGCCCGGAAGGCAGGTTGGGGCGCAATGGTCTCCCACCGCAGCGGCGAGACGGCCGACAGCTTCATCGCCGATTTCACGGTGGCCATGGGAACCGGCCATCTGAAGACGGGAGCGCCATGCCGCGGCGAGCGTGTGGAAAAGTACAACCAGCTTCTGCGCATCGAGGAAGAACTCGGCGGCAAGGCGGTCTACGCCGAGCGCCGGGCTTTCGTGCGCTAGGAATGCGAGGCTCAAAGGGCGCGGCGGACTCAATGGCAACTCCGGATAAGATGAAGGTCACGGCCAGTCTCAAAATAGCCTTGAGGGACGGAGCCGTTCGTTCCTTCACGGATCTTGTGCTCGATTACAACGGAACGGTTTCCAAGGACGGAATCTTGCTGCCTGGAGTGGCGGCGCATCTCCGCAAATTGAATAAGATCATCAGGACGACCATTCTGACCGCGGATACCTTTGGGAAGGCAAAAGCCCAACTCAAGGGATCGCCAATCCAGGTCAAAATCATTCGGACCGGACGGGACAAAGCCGACTTCGTGCTCAAGCGAGGGGCCAGGCGAGTGATCGCCATCGGGAACGGCCGGAACGACGTACCCATGATGGCCATTGCCGGTCTGAGCGTGGCTGTCATCGGCCCGGAAGGAGCCGCCGGGGAACTGCTACGCGTGGCCGACATCGTGGTGGCCGATATTCATCACGCGTTGGACCTAATCCGTCATCCGCTTCGAGTGAAGGCGTCGTTGCGGGAATAAAATCTTTCGGGTAGGCTTCCCTTCTTTTACGGTGGGCCTGCGTCATGAAAGTGGGGCAAATCACGCAACCCGGGCCTCCCAGTAGTCTTCGAGGCGGTTGGATTTCATCACGCAGCGCAAAGCGATGATCGCGTTCGCGCCCCGCACGGACCACTCCATCCCTGATTGCTTTAGACGTTGACCGATGACCGTCTTGCATCCTGCTTCGATAACTCCGGAACCGACGAACAAGCCCTGCTCTCGAAACTGGGTGTAGCGCATCCGTGTTTTGTTTTTGTCCAAGTAGCGGATTTCGACCGTCGCGGCCTTCGCCAGGTCTGGATCTTCGGGAAGGTTCCGACGAGCCTGAGAGACGATGGTTTCGACCCGTCCCGCATCCAGCAGCGCCCACCAGCGTTGACGACATCGCTCCATCTTCTTCTCGTCCACACCATAAAGCGTCCGGCATAATCCCGAGACGTGTTGGCGGGCATGATAAAGATCGATGATCGAGAGAGCCTGGGGGAAGTGCATCTCGGCCAGATTTTTGACCCACTCCGCGCCGTCGCCGAGGATGACGACCCTCCGGGCGTGGGCGAGGCCCCGCCGCTGCGCTTCCCCATAGATCCGCCAACCGAATGTCTCGGCCGTCTCGATGGCGCCGACGAACGTGGTCGAATCGGGATCCCGAATCGGACGTCCCTTCTCATCGAGGGCCGTTTGGGTGAAGACGCAACCGAGCTTGGCCTCTCGCGTCTTGGCCGTCCCGTCGGGCTGCTTGCCCTTGACCCCGACGAGCTCCTCCGGCCTCATCGGGACCCCCGTCCCGTCGTAGCTGATGTACATCAGAGGAATGTCCGTGTCGGGTTCCGGCCCGTCTTCGCTCAGGATCCGCTCCCGTTCCGCCTGACCCCACGTCTCCATCTCCTGGCCGATGCGCTCGGCCACCCGCTCGACGTCTTTGGCGCTGACCGTGAGGCCGGCATAGAGGCGGAGGTCGTCGCGGCCGTCCTTGAAGGTCGACTGGCTGCCGGCCCGGGCCATCATCCGTCGTAATCCCGGAGAGCGGGTTGTCTCGACGACGTCCAGAGCTTCGTCTCCCGGATAACGCATCGCCCCACAGGCGGGACAGCGAAACATCGACCGTTCATAGGCCACCGGCCCCAAGATGGTCCGAAGTTCCTTGCCCCGCACCCCTTGGCTTTCCATCCGCTGGCCGCACCGGCAGAGGACCGGCTCCTCTCTCCGGCCCGATCCGTACACGGCCAAGATCTCGGCCAGGACCTTGGCCCCGCAGGCCAGGATGGCCACCCGCAAGGCCGTTTCCCAGGCCTCCAGGTCGGCTTGGCCCGATCCCAGGATCGTTTCCACGAGCCGGGTTATTTCCCGGTCTTGTTCGATCCGGATTTCAAGCGTTTTTTTTCCAGTCCCGCTTCCCGTTCTATCTCCCCCAGCTTCTCGGTGAGCCGTTCGAACTCCCGACAGAGAGTTTGAAAACGTTTGAAGGCCTCGACGTCTTCCCGAGCTTGTTGGAGAGCTTGGGGCGTGGTTAGACGCTGGCTGACGGTCTTGGAGCCTTGATGTCGGGAGAAGACATAGTAAGGGCCTCGACGAACGGACTGTTGTTGACCTTGGCGGAGAACGGGAAAGAACTGTTCGGTGATGGCGCCGCGACGCATCGAGCGGATGGCTTTGATGTCTTCGAGGATAGCGAGACGTTGGGCTTCGAGGTGTTGACGGGGATCCATGGTTCCTCCTGATAATGTAGCATTAATGCTACACTATCAGAATCGCCCATCCCTGTCAAGCCCCCATCCCCACTTCTATGACGTAGGCCCTTTTACGGTAAGCCGCTTGACGACTGAGTAGCCAAGATATATAATTCCTTCCCCTTATGGTGATGGAGTTCACCTAAACCGCTCTTCTGCAAGCTGATAACTCCTACGACTTACAGAGGGAGGAGATTTGCATGAAAGCGGACGCCATACCCCTGATTGTCGGGGCGATCATTTTTCTGGCCAGCCTTATATCCCTCAAGCTGGGCCTCTCCGTTGCAATCGTCGAAATCATCCTCGGGGCCGCCGCCGGAAACCTCGGCTTGGAGCCGGAGGCCTGGATGACATACATCGCCGGTTTCGGCGGCATCATCCTGACCTATCTTGCGGGGACGGAAATCGATACCCGCCTGATGAAGGAAAAGTTCAAGGCAAGCTTTCTCATCGGGACGTTATCCTTTCTCATCCCCTTCGCGGCCGTATTCCTTTATACATATTTCGCGGCGGGTTGGAACTATAAAGCGTCCCTGATTGCCGGGACGGCGCTTTCGACCACATCGCTCGCCGTCGTGTATTCCGTCCTAGTCGAAACCGGCCTATCCAATACGACTATAGGAAAACTGCTCATGGCCTCGACGTTCATCACGGATATGGGCACAGCGCTCGCCTTGAGCGTCCTCTTCGTCAAACCGACCCTCTATACCCTGATATTCATTTCCGTCTCCCTCAACGTCATCTACCTTGCGGATAAGCTCTCGCACCGGGTATTCACGAATCCTCTCCTCAGGAACAAGGTCATCGAACCCGAAATCAAGTATATCTTTCTCCTGATTCTGGCCTTCATGTTCTTCGCCAACCTGGGAGAAGGCCATGCCGTTTTGCCGGCCTTCCTCCTCGGTCTCCTGATGTCTCGGCATTTCAAGGAGGAGTCCGAATCCCGCGTCGTCAGGAACCGGCTGAGGACCGTCGCCTACGCCGTCATCACTCCGATCTTCTTCATCGTCGGCGGTATGAAGATCTCGCTGCCCCTCATCGCCGCAGCGCTCGGGCTGTTCCTTGTTCTCTTCTTCCTGAAGATCGGAGCGAAATTCCTCGGCGTATTTTTCCTGGCGAAGCGGTACATCCCCGAAGGAAGGATGTACACGACGTTGCTCATGAGCACGGGCTTGACGTTCGGGACGATCGCCAGCGTGTTCGGCCTGAGCTCCGGCTATATCAGCCGGGTCCAGTATTCCGTCTTGGTCGGAGTCGTCGTCGCCAGCGCCGTCATCCCGACGTTTATTGCCCAGCGATGGTTCAGGCCCGTCCATTCGGAAGACATCGTCGAAAACGATCCTGCCAATGGAAAGAACGGAAGGGAAGATCTATGAAATGAGCCGCAGATAATATGCTTCTATTTGATATTGTCATCGGCACGCTATTTGCGACACTGGCGGCGATCAGCGCCTTTGTGATTACTTATGGAGAATACCTGAAGCATTTCCCGGATAAGAAACGGCCTTTAATAATGGCCGCGCAGGCGGCCCTGGCCGCGTTCGTGTTCTTCTTGCTTGCGTCCGTTTTGCTGATGGTCGTCATCAGTCCATTCTAAATCCAAGGCCTTTCGGCGCGGCCCATAATCCTTTGCCCTTAAAAACGCAAGGAAAGGGAAAACCCGACGAGTCCCGGAGCGATACTGAGGGACGGTTTGTTCTTATCGGATGGGCGATTAAGGGCGAGAACCTTTTTCCCGATAAAATAGCCGATGATGGAGGCTGCGATGACATCCGAAGCCCAATGTTCGTTGTTGTATACCCGAGAGATCGCCACGAGCGAAGCAAGACCGTAGGATACGGCCCCGACGAGGAAACTATCTGATTGCCCAGCGATGACCGCAGCTACAGCAAAGGCCGTAGAGGTGTGGCCCGAGGGAAAGGAGTGTCGATTGTTCTTTAAGCTGAACCAGTGGAAAGAACTGGGTCCATCCCCGGACAGAGGACGTGAACGAGACAAAAGGTATCTCATGCCGTTGACGACGATGCCGTTTATGCAGAAACTTTCTAGACTCAAGAGAGCCGTTTTCCGCAGGTTGTCGTCTTTAAAGCCCTCTCCTCCAATATAGAAAACGGCGGACAGACCGAGGAGAACGAGGGGCTCGCCGAGATGGGTAACGAATAACGAGAAGTCCTTCGAGCCCGTTACCTGATGGTCATCGACCCATTCTTTGATCCCACGATCCAAGAAAGCCATGACCAGCCCCGTGGTCGCAATCGCGCCACTGAATAATAAGCGATCTTTCCCTTTCCAATGAATCGGAGAAACTATGACTTTTCCCAGGTCAACGCCCGACTTCACGAAATATTTGCCGCTGATTCGGTAAATCTCCGGATGGAGATCATCGGATTGCGCTAAAAGAGGTGTTTGGGTCAACCCCAGCAGAAGCAAGGCCGAAATGGACGCGCTTATTGACAAGGCAAAAAACCGATGAGTCGATCGATCAATCAACACGGCTCACTCCTTCATGAGAAACCACTACTTAATATTTTCTCTATCCGTCCCGAAAATAAGGCCATATAAATCCCGGCCATAGCTAGTTGGCAATGGTTTTCCTGTTAGAATTTTATACGTCCGTCCCCCGTCGGTTTGCCGCTCAGCCCGGAGGAAAATGGTTTTTTCAGCGTTTTTTTCATAAATGCCCAGCGCAAATTCATATAAGTGCGTCACATAAAAAATCGTGACCCGTTTTTCCTTCAAAGCACAAATGATCTGCCGCGCTATTTCTGAGCCTTCTCTTTCATTTGTCGCAGCGAAAGATTCATTCAACAGCAACATGGTATTTGGCGATATCCGGTCTACAATCTCGCTCATTCTTTTCAATTCTTCGTCGAGCTTACCGCTTTTTATAGTCATATCTTCTTCGCGTTTGAAGTGGGTGAAAAGGCTGTCATAGACACCGGACGAGAAAGCATCCGCCGGCACAAACATACCGCATTGCATCATCAATTGGGCCAAACCTACGCTTCGTAAAAAAGTCGATTTTCCGCCCTCGTTAGCGCCTGTTATTATCACGATGTTATTACCATCTGCGCTCATATCGTTGCCTACGATTTTCCGTTTCATCGTTAAGGCCAGACAGACATCGTATAAACCTCGAAAAGAATGCCCGCATTCGATGGAAACCGCCGGTTCGGGGAAGGATGCGGGCTCTCCCATTCGGACAAGTTGTTCATGCAAGTTCACGCATCCGACGTAAAAAGCCAATTCATTCCGTAATATGGTAAAAAAACTGAGAATATGATCCGTCGACTGGGCCAGCGCATTGGCAACGAGAGTGATCCCCTTGCCTTTTAATTCCGAGAGCGCCCGTGCTCCGCTTTCGTCGCGAGGAGCGATATTATAGCTGTACGCGGGTGTTCTTGGGATAAAAATCCTCTCAATCCAGCTCTTTTTTTTACCGATTGTTTTACGAAGGGTGTAATTGATCCCTTTAATGCCTTTTCCCAATTCGGCGCTCATCAAAACGCCATCGCTGAATTTCAGCTCTCTGAGATGACGTTGAATGGCCTCAAAATATTCGTCACTAAGTTCCTTTTTGAGCATCGCAAAAAAACGGGTAAAGCCCTCGGACTCATATTTATCTGCATGTTCTTCGCCGATTTTCTTGATTTTTTGCAGCCTGTCTACGAACATCGTCAGCACTTCTATCGATCGACTGAGGATCGCGTCCGGATATCTACTGAAAAAGCTCAAATAATATGCCTTTTTCTCACCCTCAACGGCTTCCGCTGCGATGTTGTAGATACGCCTGGTAATGGAAGGGTTTTTCAGGCAATCCTTAATAATATCTTGGCGGTATATGATTGTTTCTGGATCATTTTTCAAACCCGACAATACGGCGTTTTTCGCACCTTCAAACAAAAATTCGTCGCCGAGCGCCATTGCCCCGAATAGCGTGTTTAATTCCAGGTCTTTTGCCAAGGTTTGTTCATTCGGCGGCATATTCATCTGAAGGTCGAAATCATGATCTCGAAACAATAGAGAAGCCTTCATGATTTAATGCGCTCCTTCAAATCGTCGTATGTGAGTCGATACTTTTCGGCTAGCGCTATCGCGAAAGCACGTCCGTCGGGAGGTTTTCTTATGATTTTGTAAGTTCGTATCGTCGGATTCTCGGGCAGGACAGTGCTGACCATGCTCACGGTTTTCTTGCTATAAAGAGCCAACTCATCGATGAACGTTACCCAAACGCACAGCAAATCCAATATAATGATCTTCTCTATCACCTTCTTGCTCAAGAATATTTCGTCTTGTAAAGTCGTAGACGTAAATATTTCGTTCAAGACGATAATACTATTCGATGTCGCTCGGTTCATAATAGAATGAATTCTGACCAGGTCGTCCTGCAGTTTGCCACGGAGGTTCTTGATGTCTTCTTCTTTTTCAAAATGCGTAAAAAGCCTGTCGAAAAGATAAAGTTGCGCTTCTCTGCCCGGAACGGGACAGCCTAGGCTGGCTATAAAATGCAACTGCCCGAATGTACGGGCGAAAGTTGTTTTACCGCCTTGGTTGGGACCCGATACGACAAATATGCGCTCTTCGTTTTTTAGGTGAAAATCATTGCAGATGATGACCGAGTTTTCTTTTTGGAGTTTATAGGCCAAAGCTAAATCAAAACCTTCATAATCATATATTTCCTTGCATACGTTGGAAATACGCGGATAGCAAAAATGCATTCCAACTTGCTTAAAGAACGCGACATGTTCCAGATAAGCGATATAAAATTGTATTTCGCGGTCAAAAACACGGATTGTTTCATCGAAATAATCGTTGTTTTTCAAGAAATAGTTGTCAAGATTTTCAAAAATATCGGGATATAGCCGGGCAACCAAATCCAGAACGGCCGCTTCAACATGATTCATGTCCGCGGGACCCTCGGCAAATGGGCACTTGTAATCTTTCACGGCACCATTTTTAAATTTCTCGAATGTGTTCTCAACGGTTTTGCTGTAATCAATTTCAGATTCATATCTGCGGACCTTGACGCTGATCCCCTTGATACTCAGGCAATATTTTATGGATGATAAATCGTCAAACAACCTTTTTGTTTCGGCCAGCAGTGATTGAAAACGATCGGAATCGGCATATTCGTTTATATATTCGCGGAAGGTCAAAAAGCCGCATGATCTTATATCGACAAGAGATAATTCCTGAACGAGTCCTTTGACGGCGGCGCAATAAATGTTTATCGTTTCTAAGAACCATCCTTCCTTCTGGTACTTGAAGCGCAGCTTCGCGGCCATGGCGAGATGTTCCCGCATATCGCGCATCTTTTGGGAGAAAGATTTTATAGCATCACGTAGTTTTGTATTTTCAAGATCCCGAAATATTTCATGCCGATACTGAATCGATCCAAGATCCTTCATGGATGTATAAAAAAAAGGTTTTAAGTTATATTCTTGCCTACCAGCCGCGACGGCGTCTATAACCTGATCAAGATATAAATCATCATAAAAAGCGGGCGTATCACTTGTTACATTTTTGCCGTCTTCAGCTTTTTCGAAGAGGATGCTGTTAAATGTCATCGTCTTAACGCCTTCCGGAGCGCGGCGCGGATATCTCGCTCCCAGATCAATTCCAAATCATCCAAAGAAAGAAACTCGCGGCTGAAACAGCCAACCCTACGATGAAAACATATGCCCGAACGCTATTGCTGCCGATAACCTTCATGAGTCCTTGGGCGAGGCTATTAAGCCAACCCGCCTTGCTGACGCCTCCGACAAGAACGAACACTCCGATCATATAAAAGGTCGTATCCCAATCAAGCATCGCCAATAATTTCCGGATGCGGCCCCATCGCGCTTGAAACCGATACCATATCAATCCGCCGCAGCCGAGGGTCATGGCAAACGCTCCGGCAAACCATTTGAAATCGCGATCCCATAAGGAGGACAGGGACAGACATCCGATAAGAACCAACATCAGCACACTCGGGACATAAGATTTCACTTTTTCCACCTTGACGAGCTTGACGGCCTCCCGATGCTTGCGTGGACAAAACGCGATGATGAAAGCGGCGCCGATGGCACCCGCTTGGACTAAGAAAAAAATCCCCGGACGCCCCTGATAAACAAAGAAGTCATTGAAGGTCATTCTAAGATGTCCGGCCAAAATCATGCTCGGGGGGTCGTCCACGAGAGTCGCTGTCCCTTGCAGGTTCGAACTCAAGGCAATCAGGATTAATAGCTTCACCGGCGATACCTTCAGTTTTTCGGTTAGGCTGAGAGCCACCGGAGCGACGATGAGGACGACCGCCACGTTTTCGACAAACATCGAGATCCCGCTCGAAAACGCGCAGATGGCAAACATAGCGCTGCGCAGGGTTCCCGTGGAGTCTACCAACTTCTCCGCGATGACCGCCGGCATCCTCGAATCCGAAAAATATTCGGCCAGCAGAAGCGTGCCGAAGAAAAGTCCAATGACGTTCCACGGGATGCATTCCAACACGGCCTGACGCCAGTTTAGAGAACCCGAGAATACGACCACGAGAGCGCCAATGATGGCAATCACGGAACGTTTTTTTGGTCGGACGACAAAGAGTCCATAGCACGTGACAAAGACGAAGAAGGGTGTCATAAGGATCAATAAATTTCCCCCTCTTCAGCCCACGGCCGACACAGGTTTCGGCCGCCGACGATTCGATTGACGGTTCGTCGGTAGGCGTCTCGTTCGTCGCGGTTTTGCAAGCCGCGGCGGAGAGCTTCGTGTTTCAGGACGTAACTCCGCATGGCGGCTGCGTCTTCCTCGAAGCACCGCGCGGCGTGGGCCAGAACGAACTCGGAAACATCCCGTGAAGAAGTAGCGTCCGCGAGCAGACCGAGATGACGGAGGCAAACGCCCTGAGATTGCCGATAGAGGTTACGTCCAGGTTCGTCTCCGATCCAAGCGGCGAGCCGCCGAATGTAGGCCTCCTCGACCCGACGGAGCCATACGCAGACGCGGCAGTTCCGAGAATCGCGCACAAGACTTCGCCCCGCTTCTTTCTTCGGCGATCTCGCGATATTCTCCTTCAGCCGACGGGCGACCCGCTCGGCCAGCCGCGCATACCCGATGGATGCGCCGCGCGGTGAAGACATCGCCACTAACTGCCAGGTGTGAAGCGGGCAGAACGCGATGTCCTCGGCGAACTCTTCCTGAGTCCTCTCTTCGGAACCGAGCCGGTATTGCCAATCGGCGAAGAAATCCTTGGCTTCTTTTGCGATATGCCGGCAAACCGGACAACCTCGCGTTCGCAAGTCGGCGGCCAGAACTTCATCCGCCGGCATCGGGGCGACGACGTCCGTGGCGGCCGCCGTCCCGTTTTTCGACACCGCCGACGGCGGGACCTCCGTATCCTGAGTCTCTTCCCATCGCCCGGCCAAAGGGCTCGCAGCCAATGCCTTCAGCTTCGCCCTCGCCCGGATCAGCGCCGCGGCAGCGGTCCGAGTGTCGCTTCTGGGATTGGCCGAGGTTTCTTCGAAGCCGGTAAGTGCCGCCTCGTCATCCAAAATCCGCAACGCCTCATCGGCGATCACCGACAGGAAACCTGCGGCTTTCTCTTCGGATAAGAAAGAGGACAGAGCCTCCTCAAAAGCTCTGAGTCCGCTCCGCTCATAGAAAACGGGATCGCCATACGTTTTTGCGGCAAGCCCTTGGCGGGTCGAGACGGGGAAGACCCTCGCATCTTCGCGCTCGATGCGCGCCCGGATCGTTCTCGTCGCATATCCCAACGCCCCCTCCCGCGCCTCCGCTGCGGTGAGATCGATCTTATTGACCACGAAAAAAATCTTGTTCGTGGATTCCCGAAGTTTCTTTAACAACGCCGTTTCTTGGTCCGTCAACGGCGTGTCGATGCCAGTGACGAAGATCGCGGCATCGTATTTCGGCAGGATGTTGAAGGCTTTCGCCGCGTCGGCCGTGATGGCCGACCCGAAACCCGGCGTATCAATAAATTCGATACCGAATCGCAGGAACGGCAAAGGCAACTCCACGTAGGCGGTCTGAACCATCTTCCGATTCGCAGGATTGCCTGTTTCGGCGACGTAATCGGGCAACGCGGCGATCGGCAGTTTCTCAAGGACGATCGAGTCGTCGCGACGGATCATGAATCGCTCATCGGGTCCGTACTTGAGGACCGTAATCGCGGACGTAACTGGCCCCACGCCGGTGGGAAGGAGCTCGCGTCCAATGACCGCGTTTATGAGCGAACTCTTGCCGCGCATGAACTGGCCCAAGACGATAAGAGCAAAACGGTCCTCGGCCAGTTGGACCATCAGTTCGAAGCATCGCCTCTGCCCTTGTTCCCGCCCGAACGTCGTCAGGGCTTCGCGGACAATACGCAATTGGTCAGCCAAGGCGAATTTTGCCTGCGCGTATGCGCGCATTTTCCCCAAATCCGGTTCGATATCGACCGCGAAGCCTTCGCCGGGCGGACAACCTGTCGGCTTTTCTGGTGAGAGACACGTGTTATATTTCGTTTCCATGTCTCACCTGCCTCTCCGAGACTCCAGCCGGACCTTTAGCATCCTAGAGAATCGCCGATCAAGGGATGATCCGAAGCCACGGCCGTGACGCCGTCGTAGGCGGCACATGGGACATAAACGTCCTTCAACCTGATCGTCCGTCCCCTCGGACCCGGGCCATTCTCACCATGCCGGCGGTCATGAACAGCGTGGCCAAGCCAAATCCGAACACCGGCGAGACGGCCGTCCAAAGCAGCCCGACGGCGGTGCTGGAGACGAATTTGACACTGCCGTTCACGGTGCCCAGCACTCCGTAGCTTATGGCCCGGACTTCTTCGCTGACGAGCCCGGCGGTGACGGTGGCTTCGAGAGCTTCCTGGACGGCCGTATAAAGGCCGGCGAATGCAAAAATCGCTCCCATCAGCCAGAGGCTGTCCGAGTGGATGACGAAGGCCCATGCGGTCAGCAGCGCCGTAAAAATCCCAACGCCATAGCCGCCAACGAGCACGTTCAATGCGCCATAGCGATCGGCCAGAACGCCGACGGGATAGGAGGTGATGACTTGCGTCACATTGCGACCGACATAGAGCATCCCCGCCAATTGCGCGGCTTTCACAATGCCCAGGGACGGCGCGAGCAACTGCGTAGCCGCGAGAATCAGCAGACTATGGGAAAAATCGCCTGCGCCGAACAACCCCACCGCTCCCAGATAGCGCTTGTAACGCGCCGGGAGACCCCGCAGGGTGGAAAAGAACCTCATCGCCGGGTTGAGCGAGTGATCCGGATCTTTGATGAAAAAGAGAAAGGACAGGGAGGCAAGCACCCCCGGAATGAGCGTCATCCAAAAGACCATGCGGAACGGTCCGGCTTGATTCGACCAGGTGAGCCCCTGTGCCCATCCCAGTCCGGTCACACCCAACAGCGGGCCGAAAACCGCGCCGACCGTATCCATGCCCCGATGGAAGCCGAAGGCCCGCCCGCGCGTCTCCGGGGAAATCGCCTGCGACACGATCGCATCGCGTAAAGGCCCGCGCATGCCTTTGCCGAACCAAGACGTGATTCGCCCAAGAAGGATCAGCGGCCAACCCCCGGCAAGAGCAATGACCCCTTGCCCGACCGGAGTCAGCGCATAGCCGACGACCACAAGCATCTTGCGATGTCCCAGTTTGTCGCCGATATAACCCGCCGCCATTTTTGTAAAGCTCGCGACCGCGTCGGCAATGCCTTCGATGAAGCCGAGAAACGCCGCCGGCACGCCGAGGACGGCGAGAAAGCCCGGCAGGATCACGGTGGTGGTTTCGTAGCAAAAGTCTCCTAAGGCGCTCGTCACGCCGGCGCCGACGACCGTGCGATTCAAGACACGCGGACGGCCAAGTCCGGAGAATCTACCCCCGGCGCCCGGCGAGCTCGGCCGCTCCGTCCCGTTCGAACGAGGATCCATCTTGACTTGTGCCTATTTCGGGATGATATGCAGGGCTTTTTGAACGATCGGCGCGAACTTCAAGACAACGGGGGAGAACACGATACTCACCATGCTCATGAGCTTGATGAGGATGTTCAGCGACGGTCCGCTCGTGTCTTTGCACGGGTCTCCGACGGTGTCTCCGATCACGGCAGCGGCATGGACGGGATTCTTGCTTCCGTCCGGCAGGCGCTTCCCGCCGTAGTTCCCTTTTTCGATGTATTTCTTTGCGTTATCCCAAGCGCATCCCGCATTGTTCAGCATGGTGGCTAACACGAATCCGCCCGCCAACGCCCCGGCCAACAATCCCACTACCCCCGCAATTCCCAGAATCAACCCCGTCGCGACCGGGGCGATAATGGCCAACAGAGCGGGCAGGATCATCTCTCGTTGCGCGCCCGCCGTAGAAATCGCCACGCACTTAGCATAGTCCGGCTTTCCGGTTCCTTCCAGGATGCCGGGAATCTCTTTGAACTGGCGGCGCACTTCCTGGACCATTGAACCCGCCGCCCGCCCCACCGCCTTCATGGACAAAGCGCAGAAGACGAAGGCCATCATAGCGCCGATAAACAACCCGCAGATCACGAACGGATTCAAGGTGTGGACATCGTAGGCTCGGACGAAATCTAAGATGGACGCTTTCGCGGCCGAGGCCGCGGTGAAGGCCGTTTTTCCCACAGTGAACACGCCGTCCGATGCCCTGTCGGCCATCTTGCCTACCCACATTTTGACTTCTTCGATGTTCGCCGCTAGAAACGCCATAGCGGTCAACGCCGCCGATCCGATTGCGAATCCTTTTCCGGTCGCCGCAGTGGTGTTCCCGAGCGCATCGAGCGCATCTGTCCGCGCCCGGACTTCTTTCGGCAAGTACGACATTTCCGCATTGCCTCCAGCGTTGTCGGCGATAGGGCCATACGCATCCGTAGCCAGGGTAATCCCTAATGTCGCCAACATGCCCACGGCCGCGAAACCGACTCCATAGAGGCCCATCGTATAATCGGTGAAACCTCCCGCAAAACCGAAGGCGAGCAGAATGCCCGTGATAATCACGATGACCGGAGGAAAACACGAAAGCATCCCGGTCGCAAGTCCGTCGATGAGGACCGTTGCCGCCCCCATCCGCGCTTGGCCGGCGATGCCTCTTGTCGGCTTATACGAATCCGAAGTGAAATATTCGGTGGATTGTCCGATGAGCACGCCCGCCGCGAGGCCGGCCGCGACCGCGCCGAAAATGCCCCAAGAGACGAAACCGATGGCCGCGAGAATTGCCAGGGCGGCGACGATCAAGACGGAACTGCTGAACGTGCCGGCCAATAAGGATCGCAGAAGGCCTTTCTGGTCCGCCCCTTCCTTGCAACGCACCAGAAAGAGTCCAATAATTGAAAGCGCAATGCCGATCCCCGCGACGATCATCGGAGCGGTGACGTACCGGACGGCCTGGCCGAAATCGCCCATCTGTACGCCGATGGACGCGCCGAGCGCGGCCGTGGAGAGGATCGAGCCGCAGTAGGACTCGTAGAGGTCCGCCCCCATGCCGGCCACGTCTCCGACGCAGTCTCCGACATTGTCGGCGATGACGGCTGGATTCCGCGGATCGTCTTCCGGAATACCCGCTTCCACCTTGCCGACAAGGTCCGCCCCCACATCCGCCGCTTTCGTGTAGATCCCGCCTCCGACCCGCGCAAAAAGCGCTTGCGTCGAGGCCCCCATGCCGAACGTCAGCATCGTCGTGGTGATCAACGTGATTTTCTCGTAAACCGTGCAACCGGCGGGCACGAATTCGAACCCGAGGAAATGGAGACCATTCGCCATGTGGGCGGCCGTGAAGACCACTTTGTCCAGGATGATATACCACAGGCAGATGTCGAGCAGGCCGAATCCAACCACCACCAATCCCATGACGGCTCCGGATCGAAAAGCCACGGTGAGTCCGCGATTGAGACTCTCGCTCGCCCCCTGCGCCGTCCGCCCCGATGCTTGCGTCGCCGTCTTCATGCCCAGATATCCGCACAATCCGGAGAAGAATCCGCCGGTCAGGAACGCCACCGGGACAAATGGGTTCTGGATCCGGAACCTCGCCAGAACACCCAGGATGACAACCAAAGCGAGAAAGACGACCGAGACCACCCTGTATTGCCGAAACAGATACGCCATCGCGCCTTCGCGAATAAAACTCGCAATCTCCCGCATCCGTTCGCTTCCTTGCGGCGCCCTCAGCATCATGCGGTAAAAGACCCAAGCAAATACCAGGGCCAAGAGCGATCCGGCCGGCGCAATCCACCAGGAAGTTGGAATCGCGGTCGAGTCGCCCGCCCATGCCCGACTCATGCAGGTCAACAGCCATAGCGCCGCCAAGCCTATCACCGGCTTTTTCTTCATGAGAATCCCTCCGTTTTATCCGTTGATTCTCGCAGGCCTTTTTCGTTCTCGTCCGGGTGATCTGTATTCAAAATCGCGTTTACGGTCTCCCGAACCAATCGTTTCGAATGGGTTGAGATGGTCTTCAAAAACGCCCGCGCTTCGGGATTCCCGATATCGCCCAAGGCTTTCACGGCCGCTAAGGCGATATAGATATCTTCCGTACTCCTCACGAGGTTCGCCAGCGCCTCCACACCCCTCGATTCCCGGCGTTGGCCCAGGATCCAAGCCGCGTGGATGACGGTCTCGTGTACGGGATGGCGCAGGGCTGCGATGATTTTGTCAACGTAATCCTTCATATCCCAGGCCCGATGAAGGTCGCCATCGCACACCGGACAGCGATCGACATTCTGGCGGAAGCTCTCCCAGCAGTTCGGACAGTAGAACGTCAACATGAGCCGCTCTCCGCGGAGGAGAGAAATAAAGCCAGGAGATCTTTCTGGAAGGGGTTTTCTCTTCGACGTATTCTTGCCATCGAACTCCTTACGACAGGAGTTATCAGTCCGCTCGTCGAAGAGAGGACGGTTTTGGGGAACTCCATCCCCGATTATACGGGCCAATAAATATCAATTCATGAGCCCCTTGTCAAGGTCTCTATCGGTCGATCGCCGGGCGACCCGCGTCTTCCGAAATCAGAGCCCCCATCTCTCCAAGAGGCGCAAATCGTTTTCTCTCTCGACATCGTTTGTTCCGACCGTTTCAGAAGGAACGATCAGTCGTGCCCGGCACAACTCCGCACGGCTCCAGAAATTGCGTCGCAACTCATCAACATACTGCCGTGTCCACGCCCGCATTTGCTGGCCATAGCGGGTCAAGGCCGAGCCCAACTCGGGCTCAATATGATCGCGGAATTTACCTCGGATCCAAAGTCGCAGGAGTTTGCCGCTCCATCGCGCCAGCAGGGGCGGCTCGGACAGAACGAAGTTACGTGCGGCGGCCGCGAAGTCAGGAACGGGCATCCCGGCCGAGCCGGGCAATGCCTCAAGGACGCTCGCCGACTGATCGAGGGTCCGTTCAGCTGTCTGGAGACAACGGGACAGGCGAGTGTGGAGCTGGTCCAATTGTTCGCGCAGGGGAGTTGTCGCCTTGTTCGCGTAGGTCATCGCGGTTGTCGTCACAATCGTCACCGCATCATTTTGGGGAAGGACGCGGCGCGCCCGCGTCGCGACGATCGCTTGCGCCGCCGCGTCCAGAATAAGAGCGGGTAATTGAGTCCACCCCGATCCGGGATCCGGCAACCCGCGTTGCGCGGACTCTATCACGGATTCGCCTTCCCTCAAGGCGCGCAGGGCGTTCTCTCTTTCGGCCCGCATGTCCTGCGTTATCGTCCGTGGCTGCCTTTGGAGGCGCTGGCGCAGGGCTTCCATGACGGACTCACGAAGCGCTCCGGCCTTGCGTTTGAGTGCCGAGCTGGCCTCATCCCGATGTCTCGTCAGGATGGGTTCCAAACTTTGTTGCATCCAGTCATCGCCTAGCACCGCCTCGCCTCCGCGTACACTCACGGCGAATACAGGCGTATCTAGACGGACTTGATGATGTATTTGCCCCCGAGCGTAGGCGATCGCTAGTTCTCGCTCGGAGGGCGATAACACGTCGGCCTTGCTAATGAGAACCATTGCCGTCGCGCCCGCACGATAGAGCATCTCGACGACGTTGAGATCCTCGGAGGTGATTGTAGAGGAACCATCCACGAGGACGATGCCCAGATCACAACGAGGTAAATAGGCTAAAGTCTCCTCGGCGCCCGAGAGGGCCAATGAACCGAGTCCGGGCGTGTCCACGAATGTGACCCCCTGCTGCAATAAGGGAATCGGCAGCTGCACGCGGATCCGCGTGACATGTTTAGCGTTGCCCGGATTGCCCTGCTCCGAACAGAACTCCGACAGCTTCTCCAACTCGATCGTCAGGGACTTATCTTCGGCGAATTCAACAACCGCTGAAGATTGTTCTCCTCCGCCGATACGGATCGGTACGGCCGTGACTGGGGTCACGCCGATGGGAAGAACATCGCGACCCAGGAGGTGATTGAGCAAAGAGGATTTCCCCGAACTAACGCGCCCGAAGACCCCGATTTCAAAAGACGGGTTCTCCATTCGGTCTAAGAGCATGCCCATCGCGCCGCGGAACTCGATCAATCCGTGGCCGGTGATGATCCGATCGATTTCTCGTAATAGACCGGCCTCGTGGGAGGTTCGCTCCAACCGTCGCAGCCGCTCCTGCAAGTCGCCCCCTCCGGCCTGAGAGAGGTAGTTTTCGAGGCGTCCGACTTGGGCCTGAAGTTCTGGCCGGATCCGGTTCAGCGCCGCGGCCGCAGCGTCGGGGATTGTCCCAAAGCCGCGCATCTGGCGCGGACTTAGTCCCTCCAAGCTGATGGAGATGGCGATCAATTGAGATCGCAAAGCCCACATTACTCCGCAATCGGGAGACGGCAACGGGATATTGAGTTCCCCCAGAATGTGTCGCATCGTCTCTCGAATACGGGATATGTGATCGTGCGTCACCCGTCTCTGCACCGGGGTCATATCCGGAACGTACCTGCCGAATGGCGAAGGTGAATCGCCGCTCGCCATGATCGTTTCGGATTCCGTGAGGATTTGATCCATGTGCCGAAATGATACGGTCAGATGACGCCGGTGGTTCTCGTTAAAGCCGATCTGATCCTCAGAGGCCGGCGCGTCATTTTCGGTTGACATCGCTTTTTCCCCTATCGTTCCAACACGGCCGCTATTGGCTGCCTGCCCATCACTTTTTAAGAGGTCCTTTTTTTCTCGCGGGACCCCTTAAGAAGGTAATAAACCGTCGGCGTAGCGATGAGCGACAACAAAACGGAAATACAGAGCGAGCCGATGACGGCGATGGCCAGCGGTTTGAGCATGTCCGCGCCGGAACCGATGCCGTATGCCAGGGGGAGCATTCCTAGCGCCGCGGCGAGCGAGGTCATCAGGACGGGCCGCAGCCGGCGCCGTCCCGACCGGACGAGCGCTTCGGCCAGGTCGAGCCCCTCGGCCCGCAGGTGCTTCACGAAATCGAGCATCAGAATGCCGTTCTTGGCCACGATCCCGATCCCGATGATGGCCCCCAGAAGTGAGACGACGTTCAACGACGTCCCCGTGACCCAGAGCGCAAGAACCGTGCCGAACATCGCCAGCACCGCGCCGAAGACGATCGCGACCGGCTCGGTGAAAGACCCGAACTCGAGGAGGAGAACGGTGAAAACCAGGAAAATGGCGAGGAGCAGGACGATGACGAGATTCCGGAAGGATTCCTGCTGCTGCTCGAAGAGGCCGCCGTACTCGATCGCGCCCGGGGGAATGGTCGGGTCCTTGCTCAACTTCTCCCGGATCTCGGCCATGGCGCTGCCCAAATCGCGCCCTTCGAGCCGGGCCGTGACGGCCACGTCCTGGCGTGAGTCTTCGCGTCGAAGCTCGAGCTGACGGGGCTCCTCGACGATATCAACCACCTGCGAGAGTTTGATGAGCGAACCGTCCGGCCTCCTCAGCGGCAGGTCACGCAGGTTCTCTAACCGGTCGAGGTGAGACGGTTCGACCTTGACCCGAATATCGATCAGCCGGTCGCCCTCGAGGACGGAGGAAGCCGTTTCGCCCAGCATGGCCGTATTGGCGGCGCGGGCAATGTCGTTCGCCGTCAAACCGAACCGTTGGGCGTCCAGCGCCCGAATCCGGAGGTTGATCGACGGACCGGTATAGACAAGTCCATCGAACGTATCGACGACGCCCCGGACCTTGTCCAACGTTTCTTTGATCTCGGGTGATTTTTTCTTCAGAAACGCCGTATCGGTCGAAAACAGCTTGACTTCGATGGGCTTGGGAGCCCACATCAAGTCACCGATCAAATCGCCGAGGATCCCCGGGAACTCCCAGTTGATGCCGGGCAGTCCCTGGTTGAAGCGCCTTCGCAATTCCGAGATGACGTCCACGGTTTTCCGCTTGCGGCCGCTTTTCAATTTGACTAAAAAATCGCCCGTGTTCGGTTCGGCAATCGACAGGGCAAGCCTGGCGCCGGTGCGACGCGAATAGCTGGCCAGCTCCGGGATCGTCCGCAGGATTTTCTCCGCCTCCAACAACTGACGGTGCGTTTCCGCGAGGCTCGTCCCCGGCGGCGTGAAGTAATCGATGACAAACCCGCCCTCGTCCATCGGCGGGAGGAATTCACTTTCCAGATTGGTGTAAATAAAAATCCCCAGGAGAAGGACGAGACCGCATGCGGCCATGGTCAAGCCGCGACGTTTCAAGGCAGCGCGCACGACCGTTTCATAAATGCGAATGATCCGCCGCAGAAGGCGCCCGCCTTGATCACCCGCCCCGGCGGTCGGGTCCCCGGGGTGAGAACGGATAAGCCAAGCGGCCAGCGACGGCGTCAAACTGACGGCCAGGACGAGCGAGGTGAGCAGCGAAACGACCATCGTCAGCGCCAGGGCGCGGAAGAAAACGCCCGTAATCCCCTCGAGAAACGCCAGGGGAATGAAGACGACGACCGGCGTCAACGTCGAGCCGACGAGCGGCCGGAAGATCTCGCCGATCGCTTCTTGGACGGCCTCGACTCGTTCCCGCCCGGACGCCCGTTTCGTATGGATCGCCTCGACGACGACGATCGCGTCATCGATGACGAGCCCGATGGCGGCGGCGATGCCGCCCAGGGTCATGAGGTTGAATGTCAGGCCCGTGACTTTCATCGAAAAAAGAGTGATTAAAACCGTGACCGGGATGACGAGCGTCGCGACGAGCGTCGTCCCCCAATTTTTAAGAAAGAAAAAAAGGATGAGGACCGAGAGGACCAGGCCGAACAGGATCGCTTCCCAAACGCTCGCGACCGACGCTCGGACGATCTCGGACTGATCATAGAAAAAGGCAAGCTTCAGGTCGGGAGGCAATTCCCGTTTCAGCTCGGTCAACTGTCCCTTGAGCGCGCCGGCGATCTTGAGCGTGCTTCCGTCGGGCTGGCTGCGGATATTGAGCAGGACCGCGCTTTCTCCGTCGGCGGTCACGACGTTGAAGATGGGCTCGGGTCCCCGCTCAACCCGGGCGAAATCCCGGACTCGGACCGGATGGCCGGCCGCAACCGTAACCGGAAAGTCTTCAATCTCCCGGATCGAATGCAGACGCCCGTCGACGACGGTCAAATAGAGCGTATGATTTTCTTCATGCATCCCGGCCGAGGCCACGAAATTGTTATTCGTCAGGGCGTCCGTGACTTCGGAAAGGGAGAGATGCGCCGCCGCGAGGCGGATCGGATCGACGATGATGTGATATTCGGGCGTCCGGCCGCCGACAAGATCCACCCGGGCGACGCCGGGAATCCGAAGGAAGCGGAGTTTGAGGTTATAGCGCGCCGTTTCCCACAATTCGATGATGCCGCGCGTGTTGCTGGTGAGACTGACGCCGAGGATGGGAAAGGCCGAGAAGGTCAACCGGAAGACCGAGGTTTCGACCGACGGCGGCAGCGAGCTCCGGATCTGAGACAGCCGGCTGAGAACGTAAAGCTCGGACTGAATCATATCCACGTTCCACGTGAAAAAGACGCTGATTTCGGCCGCGCCGCGGCCCGTCGTCGAACGGATGGTCGCGACGCCGCGGATATCCTTCATCGCCTCTTCGATGGGACGCGTGATCGTCGCCATCATCTCATCACCGGGCATGACCCCGTTATCCACGAGGATGACGACCCGGGGAAAATTCGTCTGAGGGAATACCGACGAAGGAATGCTCAGCGCCGCGACGGCACCGGCCAGACAGAGGGCGGCACAGATGAAGACGATGGAGGTCGAGTGTTGGGTGGCGAATCGGCCCAGGACGGTCGTCTTATTCATGCGTCTCTTAGATGATGTGGATCTTGGTCGCGTCAGGGACGGCATAAGCATCGACCGTGACGATGACCTGTCCTTCCTTGAGGCCATCGGCGATCACTTCAACGAGCCCGTTTTCCCGCAACCCGAACTTGACGGATTTGTGAACGGCCTTCTCGCCTTCGACCAGAACGATCGTCCCGGTTTCGCTGCCCACGGTGTCGGCGATGACGGCGGCCTCGGGCACGGCGAGACACTCGGCGTGCTCTTCGCAGATGATCCGGACGCTCAGGAATTGGCCGGGCCGGAAACCCGCACCCGCCGGGAGCGAGACTCTGACCGGCAGGGTGTCGGTCTTGTCGTCGATCTTCGAGCCGACATAGACGACGGAGCCGGAGACCAGTCCGGAATCGATCTGCGCCGTCCGGCCGACCTTGACCGGCCCGGCCTCGCGGCTCGGGACGTTCACGGCCGCGACCAGCCGTCCGAGGTCGACGATCGTCGCCAGGACGGTGTTGCTTTCGACGGCCTCGCCCGGCTCGGAATTGACTTTGACGACCGTGCCGGCGAGCGGGGCGGTGATCTTCAGGAGAGCCAGACCGGTCTCCGCGGCGGCGAGCTCGCCGCGGGCGTCGTTGAGTTGCTGCTCGGCTTCCTGGTAGGCTTTTTTCGACGTCCCCTCCACCGGCAACAGCTTTTTCTGGCGGTCGAAATTCGCCTCAGCGAAGGCCACGGCTTTTTTTGCCTTCTCGTAGGCGACATCGGCGACGCGGCTGTCCAGCCGGAAAAGGACATCGCCTTTGGCGACGCGCCGGCCTTCGACACAGTCGATCTGGGCGACGATGCCGGCGACGGGCGAAGCGACTTCGGCGTCGGCCGGGACACGCCCGGCAGAAGCGGGCTCGGGCTCCACAGAACCGTAGGCGGTGATCACCTGATGGAGCGTCGCCCGGGAGATCTTTCCGATATGGACCGCCATGTCGGCGGCGACCTCTTCGCCTTCCTCGCCCGCTTTGGGATGAACGAGCTTCATAATCACGAAGACGGCCAGGACGACCGTCCCCAGACCGACCACCGCCATTCCGATGCGGCGTTTATCCATCCTTTAGCTCCTTCAAGGGCCTTTATTTTATTCGCGGCGACGTCAGGATCCAGTCCTTCAGGTCCAGCGGACTTTGGATAGCGTTTTCGAGCTCCCCGACCGCCTGCTGCGCCCTGACGAGGGCCTCCAGCCGGGCGAGCGAACTCGCCGCGAGCTCCAATTGAATTCCGAGGAGCTCGGACTTCGATATCTCTCCGAGTTCATGGCGGATTTTGGCCGCCGCCTCCTGCTTTTTGAGGTTCGTCAGGAGCGCGTCCGCGATCTTGGCTTTTTCGAGCGTGGACCGGCAGCCCGCGACGGCGGCGTCGATCTGTTCGATCACTTTGGTCTGGAGGGCCAGAAATTGAAAAGCGCTTTCCTGCCGGCGGGCTTCGGCCTCGGCGATCGGCCCTTTGTTCCGGTTGAGAAGCGGAAGAATGAGCGACAACCCAAGCGCCCATTTGTTGTCGGTCTGGTCGAGCTGCCAGCCGGGGCCGAGGGAAATGTCCGGGTACTGTTTGGCGACCTCGAGGCGGAGGGCGGACTGGGCGGCTTCGTATTGGGCAAGGGCGCCGAGGATGTCGGCCCGGTTCATGAGCGCCCGGCGGCGGATTTCGCCCGAAGGGAGATCCGCCCGGACGTCGAGAAGGCCGTCGAACGAGAACTTCAAATCGTCCAAGGCTTGAACGGGAACGCCGACCGCCCCGGCCAGGGCGATGAGCGCCCGCGCTCTCTGTTCGGCCGCTTCGAGAACAGCGAGTTTCGTGCCGTCGTGCCCGATCCGGGCCTGCGCGACGTCATAAAAAGAAGCTTCTCCCGCGGCCCATTGAGCTTCCAGGATCTTGAGGCTTTCCGCTTGGTACGAGAGCTGGGCATTTTGAAGCTTTTCCGTTTCGCGCGCCGAGAAGAGGTCGAGAAATGCCCGGCGCAGCCGACTTCTCACGTCCCAGGCGACGGACAGAATATTCAGGCGGGCCGCTTCCGAGAGATGCCGGGCTTCCGCGATCCGATAGCCGCGCTTGCCGGCGGTTTCGATCGGGATCTCGAGAGCCGCTTCGGGAATCCAGGGGGTGACTTCGGACACCGGCGAGGTGCTGTTGTATCCCATGACTATGTTTGCCGCCGGATTCGGGCGCTCGCCGGCCGTGATCCGGCCCGCCTGGGCGGTCCCCCACTGGGCGCGGGCCACGTCCAGGTCGGGAGAATAATACATGGCCGCCAGGGTGAGGGCCCGAAGGTCCCAAGAGGACGGCGGCCAGGGCGCGGTCTCCGGACGGGATTGGAGATAGGCCGAAATCTCCGCCCCGGCCAGCCGTCTGGCCTCGAAGTCATCCATCCCGTGCTCCGCGGAAATCGGCCTTGGACGATAAGGGACGCAGCTTGCCGCAATCAGCAAGAGGAACGCGATCGCTACGATGAATCCTCTCTCTGCGATCTTCAAAGTAGCGACACTATAAATAACATTTTCGCGTTTTGTCAACGATCCGCCATTCTTCAAGGTCCTCATGGTTCTGCGGGCTGCGCTTCCGCCTGGAAAGGAAGTGTGATTTCGACGCGCGTGCCCTTGCCTTCACAACTGTCCAAGAGAACGGTCCCGCCGTGGAGCTCGGCGATCATCCGGACAAGGCTCAGGCCGAGCCCGCTCCCTGCGACGTCCCTCGATCGGGAGGGATCGACGCGGTAAAACCTCTCGTAGACGCGGGGAAGGTCTGAAGAGGGGATTCCGAAGCCCGTATCGGCGACAACAAGACGGCAAACGCTTTCAGCCGGCCGGGACTCCAAACGAACGATGACGCGTCCGTCGGGCCGGTTGTATTTGACGGCGTTCTCCAAAACATTAAAAACCATCTGAGCCAAATAGGTCGGGTCTCCCTGAATGCAGACGGGAAGGCTTTCCTCCATCATTATTTCGACGTTTCTCGCCTCGGCGATCTTCCCGATTTTTGCGCCCTGCTCGACCACGATATCGGTCAGGTCCACCGGAACGCTTTCCAAGACGATTTTCCCCGAATCATAGCGAGAGAGCGTCAGGAGGTTCCCGACGATCTTTTCCAGATGGATGACCTCGTCCAGGTTGCTCTGGAAGATCTCCCTCGCTTCCGGAGCAAGGGCCTCGTCCTGGAGCGCCTCCTGAAGCTGGCTCTTCAGGACGGCCAAAGGCGTGCGGAGCTCATGCGAAGCGTCGGAGGTGAAGCGCTTGATCGCCGCCACCGACGCGTCGAGCCGCGCGGTCATCCGGTTGAAGGACGCAGCGAGCGTTTCCACCTCCCGATACGTCTCCCGGACCAGGATCGGCTGGGACAGTCGCCGAAGCGTGACCTGCTCAACGTCGCGAGCCATTTGTTCGAGAGGACGGGCGATCTTCGCCGCCGCGTTTCGGGCTCCGAAACCGAACGGGATTCCCACGGCGGGCACCAGGACCAGAAGCCAGAGGATAAACTGGGCTTGGACTTCGCCCACATCCTCCATCGGGCTGAGGAGGGCCAAAATACGTCCTGCCTGTGGGGGCAAGGCCAGGCGCCGCATATAGATCCGATAACGATCGCGATCCGCCCCGAGGCGGACCGATTGGAAGATCGGCAGGGGACCCGCGGCGGCGAGGAGCGGCCGCAGAGCGCCGAGTGCGGCTTCTTCCGTCAGGAGCTCCGCGTCATCACCGGGCTGCTCCTTCTCTTCCCCGCCGGCCGATCGAACCTTGGCCGGCGGGAAGGACGAGAAAACCGGCCCGCCGTCCGGCGATAACACGAGAACGCTTTCCTCCGCCCCTCGGGAGCCGACGTGCTCGGCGATCTCGTCCGTCGCGTCGGCCTCGCCGGAGCGGGCGCCTTCGGCCAAAGCGTTTTCGATCCACGCAGCCTCCACGGCCAGGGCTCGATCGATATTCCGGGTGAGCCCGTAGGTCAGGAGCCAGAACAACGCCCCGCCGAAGAGGATGAATCCCAGGATCAGGCCTCCCAGGAACCTAATCAGGAGTCTCCCGCGCAAAGGCTTAGGCGTTTTCATCGTCCCGAATCATATAACCCATCCCCCGGACCGTCCGGATGAGTTTGGGGGAGCGGCCGTCGTCGATCTTTTTCCGGAGATAGCGGATATAGACGTCCACGATACTGGGAAGGCTGTCGAAGGAGCTGTCCCAGACATGTTCGATGATCGTGTCGCGGCTCAGGACGCGGTTCTTGCGCCGGAGCATGAATTCGAGAAGGCCGAATTCCCGGGCCGTAAGCGGAACGGCACCCCCGCCCCGCGTCACCGACCGCAACTGCGGATCAAGGACGAGGTCGGCCGCGGTCAGGAAGACCCTCGGCTCGGACGGCTCCCGACGGAGGAGCGCTCGAATCCGGGCCAGAAGTTCGCCGGCATCGAACGGCTTGGTGAGGTAATCGTCCGCGCCGAGGTCCAGGCCCCGGATCTTGTCTTCGACGTCGTCCTTGGCCGTCAGGACAAGGATCGGCGTCTGGACGTTCCGGCCGCGCAACTCCCGGATGACGCCGTAGCCGTCCAGCCCCGGAAGGAGGAGGTCGAGAAGAATGAGGTCATAAATATAGGCGGCGGCGAAAGCCAGGGCGTCCGGGCCGTCCCCGGCGACGTCGACCGAATAGCCTTGCCGGACAAGGATCTTCCGGACAGCCGCGGCGAGTTTCGCTTCGTCCTCGACCAAAAGGATTTTCATGGCTTATCGATCATTATACCCGGGAAAATTAAAGGCACATTAAATTTCGCGGTTTAATCGGCCTTTAATCTCCCTCTGATATCGTCGTCTTGAAATTCCGGAGAGGAGGTTCACATGAAAAAGCTTGGAATCGCGGGAGCGGCCCTGTCGGTCGTCGGGCTCGTCGCCTGCGCCGCATCTGAACAATCGGGCGGCGCGGCGGATTGGAAGGATAATTTCACCGTCGCCAAAAGCCGGCTGGCCGGCGTCGGGCGGAATCCTTACTTCATCTTGGAGCCCGGCTATAAACTCACGTTCGCCGCCGGAAAAGAAACGCTCGTCATCACCGTCCTCGAGGAAACCGAAGTTGTCGACGGCGTGACGACGAGGGTCGTCGAGGAGAGAGAGACGGAGAAGGGACAGCTTGCGGAAGTGTCCCGAAATTTCTTCGCGATCGACCCCGGCACGGGCGACGTGTACTACTTCGGGGAGGACGTGGACGAGTACAAGGACGAGAAGATTATCGGCCACGAGGGGGCCTGGAGAGCCGGCATCAACGGGGCGAAATTCGGCTTGATGATGCCCGGCACACCCAAGGTCGGCGATAAATACTATCAGGAAAGCGCTCCCAAGATCGCCCTGGACCGGGCCGAGGTCGTCGGTCTCGCCGAGACCCTCGAGACGCCCGCGGGGACTTTCAAGGATTGCCTCCGAGTAAAGGAAACGAGCGCGATCGAGAAGGGTTCGAGCCTGAAAATCTACGCCCCCGGGATCGGCCTGATCAAGGACGACGAGTTCGTCCTGACCAAAGTCGAAAAAGGCGAGTCGGACGAGGCGAAGGAGGCCGTTGATCCTCTGCCCAAGCCGGCTAAAATCACGATGGACAAAGCCCGCGAGCCGGCTCTTCAACAGGCCAAGGGGAAGGTCGCGAGCGAAGAACTGGAGCTCGAGGACGAGGACGGCTATCTCGTCTATAACGTCACGGTCAAGTTCAACGGCGAGAATTACGAAGTCCTGGTCGATGCCGGCAGCGGCAAAGTCGTCGGCATCGAGATCGAATGACCCGGTCCTGATGAGACGCCCGACAGTGCCTCGTCTCCGGCCGATCGTCCTGGCCGTGCTCGCGGCCGCCGCCTTCTCCTTCGGCCAGCGCAGCCGGCCTGACACGATCAAGGCCGGACGCATCGACGCGCCGATCAAGCTGGACGGGATTTTGGATGAGGCCGCCTGGGCCGTGGCGCCGCGGGTCTCGAACTTCACCCAGCGGGAGCTCGACGAAAACAAGCCGGCCACGGAACGCACCGAAGTCGCCGTCGTCTATGACCCGACGAGCTTATATCTCGGAATCTGGTGCTTCGACGCCGAGCCGTCCCGGATCATCGCCCAAAAAATGAAGTGGGACTTCGATTCTTCGACCGAAGACGATTTCGAGATCGTCCTCGACACCTACCAGGATAAGCGGAACGGCTATTACTTCGTCATCAACCCCAATGCCGCCCAGTTCGACGCCCTTGTCATGGACAACGGCCGCAAGTCCAATTCCAGTTGGAACGGGGTCTGGTACGCCGCCGCGGCGCGGACCGACCAGGGCTGGTTCGCCGAGATCAGAATCCCTTTTTCGACCCTGAAGTTCAGCGCGGCGGACGAACAGACTTGGGGGATCAATTTCAGGCGCAACATCCGGCGCAAGCGCGAGCAGGTCCTCTGGCAGGGTTGGTCGCGCGATTCGAATCTCGAGCAGGTCAACCGGGCGGGAACGCTCCTCGGCCTTGAAGGCCTGACCAGGATGCGCGTTTTCGAATTCCGGCCTTACGCGCTCGGCGGGGCGGAAAAGTCGAGGGGAGCGACGGCGACGACCACGAGCGGCCTGGGCCTGGACTTCAACTATATCATCAACCCGACGGTGAAACTGGATTTCACCATCAATCCGGACTTCGCCCAGGTCGAGTCGGACGCGATGATCGTCAACCTGACCCGCTTTTCCATCTCCCTTCCCGAGAAGCGGCAGTTCTTCCTTGAAGCCCAGAATTTCTTCGATTTCCCGCTCGGCCGGGCCCGGCCGTTCTACAGCCGGCGGATCGGAATTTTCAAGGGTCAGGAAACTCCCATCCTCGGCGGCGCCCGTTTTCTGGGCAAAATGAACCGCACAACCCTCGGGGTGATGATCCTCCAGACGGAGAAGACGGATATCATGAACGCCAAAAACTTTTCCCTCGTCCGCTGGCAACGGGACATCGGGGAGCAGTCCTCGGTCGGCTTGATGGCCATTGGCGCTGCCCAGGCGGGCCGATTCAACGGGACCGGCGGCGTGGATGCGCTCTATTCGACGTCCAAGCTCTTCGGCGATAAAAATTTCCAGATCGGCGGGGCTTTCGCCGCGACCTATACCTCCGACCGGGAAGCCTCGACCGGAAGCGCCCACCGCCTCTTTCTCAGCTACCCCAACGACCTGATCGAACTTGATGCATCCTGGGAACGGGCGGGAAAGGATTTCAATCCTGAAGTGGGATTCCTGAGCCGGACAAGCTATCAGACCTTCGGGGCAAAATGGCGGATCAATCCCCGGCCGAGTTTCCTTCCCTGGGTCCAGAAGCTCCAATTCAAACCGATTGAGCTTAGTTATTATATCGACGACGTAACGCGCGAGATGCAGTCCGTCTATATGGAATTCCGCCCGTTGGGCCTGTTTTTAAAGAGCGGGGAGACGCTGGAGATCAACATCCAGCGCAACGCCGAGAACTTGACCGAGGATTTCGAGATCCGGGACGGCAACGTCATCCGCGCCGGCCGCTATTGGACGACCCGGGGCGAGATCCAGTTCGAAACGTTCGAAGGCCGGCCCGTCGTCGCCGCCGGCGGCGTCAACTGGGGATCGTTTTACGACGGGACGAGCACCGCATGGGAAGCCGACGTCGCCTGGAAGCCGAGCAAATTTTTCAGCGCCGGCGCCTCCTACCAACGGACCGACATCAAGCTTGCCGAAGGCGCCTTCGCCATCGACGAAGTGGTCGGCCGGCTGAATTATGCGCTGAATCCCCGGCTTTTCGGATCGGTGTACGCCCAGTGGAATAACGACGACGACGAAATCCGCTTCAATTTCCGGGTGACCTGGATCCCCAAGCCCGGGGCAATCCTCTATTTCGTCTTCAACCAGTTCGGCGACACCCTCGACCCCCGGGGGTGGCGGATGAACAAGACCGTAGCCATGGTCAAATTCGTCTGGTACTTCAGCACCCGCTAAGCTCGCGCCCTGGGCCCGGACGCTCGCGGCCTCCGACTTTCGGATAGGACTTTTCGAAAATCAGACGCCGGCGTCCCTTCGCTATAGCGATATTCCCTCGGCGCGGACGGGATGATTCGTTCGAGTCATTGAAAAGCCCCGCCTCCCCGAATATAATATAACGCTATTATAATTCGCTCTTTATAAAGCTTACCAAGGAGTCAGACGATGAGTAAGAATGTGTACATCGCCACCATGGAGCCGCAGAGCGGGAAATCCCTCGTGCTCCTGGGGTTGATGGAGCTGCTCTCCCGTCGGGTGCACAACATCGGCGTCTTCCGCCCCATCATTCAAGCCGGCGAAAAGCCGGACGACACCATCGAGCTGGGCCTAACGAGGTACAAGCTGAAGTTCAAGAAGGAGGATCTCTACGGGTTTACCCATCAGGAAGCCCGGGCGCTTCTCGCCAACGGCCAATACGACAGTCTCATGAAGACTATCGTCGAAAAGTACAGAGCCCTCGAGCACCGCTGCGACTTCGTCGTCTGCGTGGGGACGGATTTCACCGGGGTCGCGACCGCCTTCGAATTCGATTTCAACGCCGACGCGGCCAATCAGCTGGGCTGTCCCCTCCTGACCGTCGTCAGCGGCCAAGGCCGGACGGCCGAGGATATCGTCGCCGCCGCCCAGGTGACCCGCGAGGCCTTCCAGGAAAAAGGATGCACGATCCTGGCCACCGTCGTGAACCGGGTCAACGCGTCCTTGGTGGAAGACGTGGCCCGCCAACTCGAGGAGAAAAAAACCGAGACGGGCCCCGTGTACGTCATCCGAGAAGAACCGGCCCTGAATTACCCGACCGTAGGGGAGGTCGCGCGGGCCCTGAAGGCCCGTTTTCTCGGAGGGGAGGGCAACGGCTTGGACCGGGAAGTGCGGCAGTCCAAGGTCGCGGCCATGCAATTACCGCATGTTCTGGAGCGCATCGGCGACGGTGATCTGATCATCACGCCCGGAGACCGGGCGGACGTCATCCTGGGAAGCCTGCTCTCGCTGTTCTCGGAGCAAGGGCCCAACCTCGCGGGACTGATCCTGACGGTCGGGATGATGCCCGAGCCCAAAGTCCTGAGCCTGATCTCCGGCCTCAAGAAGCCCCACTTCCCCATCATGCTTGTGGACGAGGATACCTTCGTCACCGCCATGAAGGTCAGCGCCGTTATGTCCCACCTCCACCCGTCGAATGAGCGGAAGGTCGCCCTGGCCTTGGGCGTGTTTGAGTCGGCCGTGAATCTGGCCGAGCTCGCGGAGCGGATCGCCGTGGTCCGCTCGACCCGGGTGACACCCCTCATGTTCGAGTTCGATCTCATCGAACGGGCGAAATCGAAACGCCGGCACATCGTCCTGCCGGAGGGGACCGAAGACCGCATCCTGAGAGCCGCCGAAATCATCCTCCGCCGGAACGCGGCCGACATCTCGCTCCTCGGTCCCGAGGACGAAATCCGGAAAAAGGTCATGACCCTGGGGCTCGACCTCCAACGGGCTCGGATCGTCGACCCTCACCGCTCGGCCTGGCTGGAAGATTTTGCGGAAACATATTTCGAGCAGCGCCGGCATAAAGGAGTCACGCCCGACGTGGCCCGGGATAGGATGCTCGACCTCAGCTATTTCGGCACGATGATGGTTTCTAAAGGGTTGGCCGACGGAATGGTTTCAGGAGCGGTCCATACCACCCAACACACCCTCCGGCCGGCTTTTGAATTCATTCGGGCCAAGCCCGGCTATTCCTTGATTTCCAGCGTCTTTTTCATGTGCCTGGCCGACCGAATCCTTGTCTACGGCGACTGCGCCGTCAACCCCAACCCCAATCCGGAACAGCTGGCCGACATCGCCATCGCATCGGCGGAGACCACCCGGGCCTTCGGGATCGAGCCCCGGATCGCCATGCTGTCCTATTCGACCGGGGAATCCGGCAAAGGGGAGGACGTGGAAAAAGTCCGTTCGGCGACGCGCCTCGTCAAAGAGCGCCGCCCGGACCTCAAGATCGAGGGACCCATCCAATATGACGCCGCCATCGACGCCGGCGTGGCGGCGACCAAGTTGCCCGGAAGCGAGGTCGCCGGACACGCCACCGTTTTTATCTTTCCGGACCTGAATACCGGCAACAACACTTACAAGGCCGTCCAGCGGTCAGCCCACGCCGTAGCCATCGGACCGGTCATCCAGGGATTGAACAAGCCGGTCAATGACCTCAGCCGGGGGTGCACGGTCACCGATATCGTGAATACCGTCGTCATAACCGCCATTCAAGCTCAAGAGCAGGCGAAGCCTGCCTAGCAACGTTTTTTTCGGCTTTGATATCTGATAAGATACGTCTATCCATGAAAGCCGCCGTTTTGACGGGCCCGCGGGTCGTCGAGATTCGTGAGGTCGCCCGACCGTCCCTCCAAGCCCCCCACGAGGTCCTTCTCCGGACCGCCGTGGCCGGCCTTTGCGGAAGCGATCTCCATTATTTCGTCGCCGACAGGATCGGGAGCGAACACATCGATTACCCGGCGATCGTCGGCCATGAATGTTCGGCCGTGGTCGAGGAGGTCGGCCCGAACGTCAGAAGAGTCAAGCCGGGCGATCGCGTCGCCGTCGAGCCGTCGATCTCGTGCGGGACGTGCGACCTCTGCCTGGCCGGCCGGCCCAACCTCTGCCGCCGGATCCGATTTCTCGGCCATCCCGGAGAGAAGGACGGCTGTCTCGCCGAATACTTCGTCATGCCCGAGGCCTGCTGTTTCCCCCTCCCCGACGGCCTGTCGATGATCGAAGCGATGCTCGCCGAGCCGTTGTCGATCGCCCTTCATGCCCTCGGATTGGCGGGCGGATATCCGGGGCGGACGATCGGGGTGCTCGGCAGCGGGCCGATCGGCCTCAGCGTCATTCTGGCGGCCAAGGCCGCGGGAGTGCCGGACGTCCTCGCCACGGACAAAGTGGACGCCCGCGCCGCGGCCGCCCTTCGCGCCGGGGCCGCTTGGTCGGGAAATCCCGACCGGACGGACGTCGTCAAGGACATCAAGGACCGCAATCCGCTCGGCCTGGACGCCGTCTTCGAGTGCAGCGGAGACCAGGCCGCGGTCAACCAAGCAGTCGAGATCGTGAGGCCCGGCGGCCGGATCATCCAAATCGGGATTCCGATGGTCGAGCGGATCGACTACCCGGCGGCCAAGATGCGCCGAAGGGAGATCTCCGTCCAGCACGTCCGGCGGCAGAACCGCTGCCTCGAACGGGCTCTTTTGCTCGTTTCGATGAAGCACATCCGCCTCGACTGGCTGGCGACCCATACCTTCACGCCGGCCCAAACCGGACAAGCCTTTGCCTTAGCCGCCGACCGAACGGACGGCATCCTTAAGGCCGCCATCGCGTTCGAAGACACGGCCTGATCGCCGATGAAAAGCAGGCCTTTCCCGCTCATGCTCCCCTCGGCGGTGCTCCTGAATGCCATGATTTCCGCTCCGATCCACATCGCCGCGTTCCATCCCGAAGAGATGTGGCGCCTTGGCGGGGGAGAGGAGGCCGACCGGGTCGGATTGCGACGGCTCCCCGGCGAAAACATCGGGCCGCGGAGTTTCATTGTCGACGATGCGGAACGGCGGCTTTTTCTTCTGGATGCCGCGAACTCCCGGATTTTGGCCGTCGACGAAACCGGCCGCACGTCCGGAGTCACGCCGATTGGGAGCGGCGGCGATGATCTCTGCCGCGTTCCAGGCGGCGGATTCCTCGTCCTAGATACCGGAGGAACGCGCGTCACCGAATATTCCGACATCGGGGAGGTCCGGCGCCGGCTCCCCGTGCCCGGCCAAACGATCGTAACCGGCCTTTTCTTCGACGCCCGGCTGGGCGTGGTCGCCGTAACGGCGGACGACAATCACCTCCTTCTTGACGACGGTGACCTGAGCCGGAGAGAACCTGCGATCCCGATTCACCCGGGGATTCCGGATCCGGGACGGAATTCCGTCGTCTCCCTGCGGAAGCTCGGCCGCGGCCGGGCGGCGTTATTCCGTTCCGATGACTCCGCCGCTTGGGAAGCCGCGCCCTTGCCCCTCCGTACGGCCGCCGCCGTCGAATCGCTCGAATTCATAGGCGCAGACCAAGGAGGAAACGTCTATCTCGCCCTAGACGAAACGCCGCCCGGAGCGGCGGAGGCGTCCCGGAGCCTCGAAAAATTCGACGCGGCGGGACGGCTTGTGGCCCACTCCCGGATCCCGGCGAACGTCCTCGCTCCGACCTTCAAAGACCTCCGGATCGATCCCCGCGGCGGAGTGTATCAGATGGTTGTTCTGAAGGACGGCTTACGGATCGTCCGCTGGACCGAAGGTGAAGAACGCCTCGGGCGCACCGCGAGGCGGGCGGACCTCTTCTTCGGATCCGTCTTCCGCCCGGAGGACCATCAGCCCGGCGACCGGGAGAGCGGCCCGCCCGCGGGGGAGGCCCTTCTCTCGCCGCCGATTTCCAGGGCCGACGTCGTCCAGCGGGCGGAACACTTTTTAAGCCACCGCTATTCCGTCTCCGGCGCGAATATCGCCGTCAACGTGCCTTGCGCGGGAAAGAATGTCTCGACTCCCTTCTCTTCTCCTCAGACGGTCACGGGCGTCGCCTATAAATGGGGAGGCTTCACCGGGCTCGAGGGCGTCACGGCCGCGACCGATTGCGGCGTTTTCTTCGACGGCGGTCTCAAGGCCGGCCGCTATGCCGGCGACAGGGACACGAACGCCGAATTCGGCGTCTGCTGCGCCGTGGGCGTCGATTGTTCGGGCTTCGTGTCCCAGTGCTGGGGCTTGACCTCCAAACGCAGCACCTCCACCCTTCCCGCGATCTGCGTTCCCCTCCCCTCTTGGGACGACCTCAGGCCGGGCGACATCGTCGACCGGCCGGGATCGCATGTCCGGCTGTTCGTCGGCCAAAATCCGGCCGGGACGTATACCATGATCGAGGCTTCGGGGCGGGACTGGAAAGTCAACCGGTGGTCCTACACGGCCTCGCAACTCACCGGCTATTCGCCGATGCGCTATACCCAGATCCTGGATGGCGGTTGCACCGACGCCTTCGAACCCAACGATTCGAAGACGAGCGCCTATGGACCACTGAAAGCCCGGACGCTCTACCGGGCCCGGATCTGCGCCGCCGGGGATGAGGACTGGTACCGGATTCCCTTGACGAGAGCGGGCCGATGGACCGTTCTTCTCACGATCCCGGCGGGGACATCGTTCGAATTGGACGCCTTCGGGAGCGACGGCCGTCCGGTCTCGGGGATCGGCCATCGCACCTCCGCTCTGACTTCCATCGTCTTGACGACGACGGTCGCAACGGAAATCTCGGTCCGTGTCCGCGGGATGGAGGGCTCGTTCGATCCCGATCGCGAATACGGCCTCATTTTTTTCCCGAGCCGGGGCTGAGGGATTCGTCCCAAATTCCCCCGGAGTCTGAGAAGCAAGCGGCGATCCGGGGGAGGAAAACGTTACTTGCCGAGACGACCGATAAAATTCAACAGATATTCGGACGTCGGGCGGTCAAACGTGTTTTGGCTGATGTATTTGAGCTGAACGACGCCCTTGGGATCGATCACGAAAACCGTCGGAACGTTCTGGTCGATCTTCGATCCGCTCCATTCCGTCGTGAAGATCCCCAGGCCTTTCGTCACCGTTCGGTCGGCGTCGATGAGGATGGGGAACGGCAACGGGACCTTGCCTTTTTCATAGAGATATTTCTTCGGGAAATTCGTCCGGTAACGATCCAACCGGGCTTTGCCCTTCTCGTCGAGCTTCTCGGCGTCGGGCGGATTTTTCCAGTTTTCGATGTCCTGCATCTGGGCGGCGAAGGCGTCGGCCCATTGTTGGACCATGTCCTTTCCATATGGCAGGACGAATAAAATTTCAAGGTTGTTCGCTCGGCGGATCCCCTGGGCTTTCTCGATCTCGGCCAGGTCGGCGTACTGATAATTGCAGACGTGGCACCAATGATTCTCGCCGGCCAGGCCGCGGGGAAAGATGAGCAGGACGTTCTTGCCGCGAAGGCCCGAGAGCGTCACCTCGCCGCCCTGGAAGGAGGGGAGGGTGAAATCAGGCATATTCTGCCAGACCGAAATAGGCTTGAGGCCTTGGGCGTTGCCGGCAATCGGAAGGGCGGCCAAAATGAGGATAACGGCGAAGGCGGCGAAGACGTTTTTTATCATGGATCAAACTCTCCTTTACGTCGGCATTGTATCATGAAAAATCGCATTCGCCGCGTCGATTTGCTAAGATAGACCCCCCATGGCCACCGTCCTGATCAACGACACCGTCAAACGATATCTTCTCCGGCAGCCGAAGAGTTTTCGCGAACGCGTCCGGGCGAAATTCGAATATTTCGAATCGGGGATCTGGGAAGGCCGGCTCCGGGCGAAAAAGCTGAAGGGATTATCGTTAAAATGCGTCTTCGAGGCCGCCCTCGAAAAAAACCTGCGGTTCTTATTCACCCTCGGCCGGCCGGCCGAAACGTCCGCCAAAGACCTCCTTATCTACGTTTGGGGCGTCGCCACGCACGAAAATCTGGACCGGAAAAGCCGGCTGATCGCCCCCGAAAACGTCCCGTTTTTGGGGTTCCGGGATTTCGACGAAGCGATCCTCGAAGACGTCGTCATGGACGACCTCGAGCCCGCCTACCTGACCCAGGAACGGATCACGGACAAGGCCCGCGAAGACTCCGGCCAGCAGCGATGGTATCCCGTCGAAGAGCCGGAATGGAAAAGAATCCGGCGGTATTCCCGGGACGACTTCGAGCTCTTCCTGTGCCTCACTCCCGAGCAGAGGAGCATCCTCGAATCGCCCCTCCCGATCCTGGTCTCGGGCACGGCGGGGAGCGGGAAAACGACGTTGTCCGTCTACTATCTTCTCCGGAAACATCTGCGCGGGAAAACGAAACTCTTCGTCACGTACAATCGTTTCCTGAAAAACTTCGCCGAACGGCTTTACGCCGGACTGCTCAACGAAGCGGAGGAAAAAAGCGAAATCCGGCCTCCCGATTTTTTCGTTTTCAAGGATTTCGCCTTGGCCCTGGCGGCCCGTTTCGGGAAGACGTTCGTTCCCGGGAACGAAGTCGATTTCGACCGCTTCAGCCGGATGTTCGCCGGCCATCCCCTCCACCAGAAATTCGATCCGGCGCTCGTTTGGGAGGAGATCCGGTCGATCATGAAGGGCGCGCTTCCCCAAGTGAACACCGGCGTTCTGGAACGGGGCCTCAAGGCGGTCAAGAACCGAGAGGCCGACCTCAGCATTCTTTCGAAACTGAAACACCAGTTTCTCGGCTACGCCGACTTGGCGTCCTTGACGGCGGTCGGCCGTCTCGTCGAGAAACATCTGAGGACGGACATCGTCTCGTTTTGCGTCCAGATGGAAAAATACGTCCAGGACGAGAGCCGCCGGCCCGGGGTGCTCGCCGTCCTCGACCAGACGCTCCAGGAAATCCACCGACAAAAAGACGCCGGTTCGAAAAAACATTTGTCCTTTCTCGAATATGAATTTCTGGGAAAGAAGAAGGCGCCCAACTTCCCCTTCAGCCGAAAAGAGATTTATCCCGTCGTCGAATGGTATCAGGGCAAACTCGACGGCGGCGGCTTGTGGGACGAGCTGGACCTGACCCGGGAGGTCCTGAAAATCGTCCTGGAGAGAGACCGGGAGATCCCGGTCTACGACGTCCTCGTCTGCGACGAAATCCAGGACTTCACCGACGTCCAGATCGGCCTCCTCCTGGCCTTAACCGCCGATCCGCGGAACGTCTTTTTCGCCGGCGACACGAAGCAGACGATCAATCCCAGCGGGTTCCGCTGGGAGGAGGTCAAGCGGCTTTTCCACGAACGAGGTCTGGACGTTCCCCGGCTGAAATCCCTGACCCTGAACTTCCGGAGCTCGGGAAGCATCGTCGAATTGTCCAACGTTCTCCTCGGCTTCAAGGAGAAATATCTGGGCGTCAAATCCGACGAAGTCCGGGAGGATTGGAAGTACAAAGGACGGCCCGTGACCGTGGTCTCGGGAGTCGGCGAGGAGAGGATGATCGAGATCCTGAAAACGGCGGGCGCCCGCAGGACGATCCTCGTTCGGACCGAAGACGAGAAACGAAGGCTGGGAGCCCTCCTCGAGACCGAACTCGTGTTCACGATCGGCGAGGCCAAAGGGCTGGAGTTCGACACGGTCGTCCTGTGGAAATTCTGCTCGGACCGGATCCACCGGGACGTCTGGAAAGTCATCGTGGACCTGAGCCGGAAAACGGTTCACGAAGCCGCGATCCGGCATGAAATCAACCTCCTCTACGTCGGCATCACCCGATCCCAAAAAGACCTGATCGTCTATGACGGCGATCGCCCGTCCGTCATCTGGGAGGATCCGCAATTCCGGGAACGGGTTTACACGACCGACGACCAAGGGTTTATCGGCGAAGTCTGGAACGTCTTGACGACGCCCGAGGCGTGGATCGAACAGGGCCGCTATTTCTTCGACCGGGAATTCTACGGGGCGGCGATGGAATGCTTCAAGAACGGCGGCGACGAACGGCTCTTCGCCCGCGCCGCGGCCCATGAGGCCGAAAAGGCCGGACGCCCGCTCGAGGCGGCCCTCGCTTTCGAAAAAATCGGAGAATCCGGGCGGGCGGCGATGAATTATCAGCGGGCCGGCGAGTTTCGGAAAGCTCTGCCGTTATGGGAAAAACTGGGGAACCGGGACGGGATTTTCGAGTGCCGGATCGAAATCTTCCGGCTGGAAGGGCGCCCGGGCGAGGCCGGCCGGCTCTATCTCGGGCGGAAGAGATACGAAGACGCGGTCCGCTGCTTTCGCGAAGCCTCGGACCACCGGTCCATGGCCGAGGTCTATCTCCGTCATCTTAAAGACGTCCGTCAAGCCGCGGCTCATTTCGAGCTTGGGCAGGAATTCAAGGCGGCGGCCGGGCTTTATCGCCGGCTCGGGATCATCGAGAAGGCCGCCGAGCTTTTCGTAAAAGGCGGCGACCTCCGCAACGCCGAAATCCTCTGGAAAAAAACGCGGAATACGGCCCGGTTGTTGGACCTCTACGACAAGGCCGGCCGATACGATAAAATGCTCGCCCTCCATGAAAAACGGAACGACTTCGACAAAGCCGTCAAGTGCCTGAAAATGATGAAAGACCCGGATCGAATCGCCCGCGAGGCAACGGCGTTGTTCGCCCGGCGTAAATTTTTCGCGGCGCTGGTCCGGTTTTACGTCCTGGAAAACCAGGCCCAAACGGCGGCGTGCTATGCCCGGTTGGGCAACGAGGAGGAAGCCCTCCGGCATTTCAAGCTCGCGGGCGACTTCGGCGCGGCCGGGGACATCTATTGGAGGCGCAAGGATTTCCGCAACGCCCTGGAAAGCTTCCTGGATTCGGACATGGACGGACGGGAGGGTTATCCCCGGGCGAGACAAGCGATCCGTCGAATCCGGGATTCCAACAAGCTTTACGCCATCGGCCAGGAGCTGTTCAAGAAAGCCCGGTACGATCAGGCCGCCGTCATTTATTCGTCTTTCGCCAACACCCTTCCCGAACTGGGCCTCTGCCGGGCGTTGCTCCGGGAGGAGGAGAAGGCCTTCCAAACCTGGGACCGAATCGTCGGGTCGAAGGATTACGATCGATTGGCCGACATCGGTCTCGCCGTGGGGGCCGTCGGAACGGTCGCCAAGTTCTTTATAAGCCGAAGCCGGAAATTGAAAACCGGATACAGATGGCCGTTCGGGCCGGAACTGAAGAAAAACCGGATGATCGCTTTCATGGACGGCTATTTTTCAAGCCGGCCGGTTCCGGAGGAAATGGGGTTGTGGGGTCGTCTCCTGGCCGATATCGACTTCGAAGGGATTCTCTGGGAAAAGACGCTGTCCCTTCTGGAGCGGGGGGGAAGCGTCCACGCCCTTCTCCTCTATCTGAAACAACACGGAGTCCTTTATCCTCAAGTCGAACAAACCATCTTGAATCAATGGAAGAAGGAGATTCCCCGCCTCGTCCGGGCGGAGGACTGGGAGGGTTTAGCTCTTCGATATCACGCCCTTGGAAAATCCCGGGAGTTCCATGACGCTCTGCCCCGGCTCGTCCTCCGAGCGGGCAATATCGGACTTTACCTGGTCGCGGAAGAGAATTTTTTCGAAAAAGGCGTGGCCTGGTGCCTCCCTCGCGGCCTCATCCAGGAAGCCGGAGAAGTTTTATCCGACTTGGGATATTTCGAGCGTGCGGCGGACGTTTTTGGACGAGCCGGAGAATGGGGCAAAGCCGCCGAGAATTATTCCCTAGCGGGCAAGCCGGGGCGGGCTGCGCCGCTCTACGAAAAAGCGGGGAAATTCGGAAAGGCCGGCGACGAATACGACCGCGCCGGCGACTACCCGAACGCCTTAAGGATTTATGAAAAGCACAACCCTTTTCCAATAAAGAAATTCGCCCGGACGCTCGAGCACGCGGGAGACTTCCGGACCGCCTTGACGTTCTGGAAAAAAATCGGGGACCGGAAAGGGGTGGAACGATGCCTCCGAAAAGCCGGAGGCGCCGCCCAGGTCGAACTCCCCTTTCTGGACGCCGAGAAAAAACGCCCGGTCAAAAAATAGTCCTCGATAGGACCGGGCCTTTCCCGCGCCCGGGCGAGCCTTACGCGCGCGGATATCGTTTCAGGGGCAGATGCTCGGCTAGAATCTCGAAGTGCCTGTCTTGGGAGATTAAGGTGAGGTCATGCTCCAGGCAGTGCGTCGCGATCATAACGTCGCTCAACGGCACGGTGAGGCCTTTTCGTCTCAGATGATAGCCGTTCCGGCCGGTTTGCAGGAAAAAAGCCGCGTCCGATTCCAAAAATCGAACCCCCGTCCTCAAATCCGAGGCCACGTCGAACTCCAAGGCCGACTTCGCCCCGATGAGAAGTTCCGCGACAACGATCCCATTGGTGTAAATACGGTCTTCCTCAATGAGATCCATAAGAATTTTCTTATAAACGCTGGCCGGATCCCGGAAATAATCGATCCAGACGCTGGTGTCGACGAAAAATGCCGTCATTTCATCCGGTCCGCTTCCCGAAGGATTTCCAGATCGATATCGAATTCGACTTTCCCTTGCATTTCCAAGAGCCGCTTGCGTTTAACTCTTCTCAAAGCTTCTTCCAGGGCGCCCCGAATCAGCTTGGTTTTATTTTTTTCGCCCGTTGCTCTCATAAGATCAATCATAATCTCATCAGGTAAATTCAAGGTCGTCCTCATGCATATCTCCGATGCATATATTATATACATACCGAAGATATGTCAAACGGCTCTTTTTCCGGCCGTCGAACATTTTCACGGTAGTTTGCCCCAGATCGGGTCCTCGTCAGAGATCGGCCTTCACTCCAGATCGGGTTTGATGGACCGCCTCCTCGGCGCTCCTTCTCGGCGCCTCGGACCTTACACTCCTCAGCCTTCACCAGCTCGAAGATTTCGGGTTGGCCTTGATGGTCTCTGGAGCCTCGGCGTCCGAAGACGGGAACCTCGAAGAGCGTCTGCGGGGCGGCAAACCCTCATCACGTTCCGGCCGTTCTCTTTTGCGGACCTAAAAGCAAGGCCAAAAGGCCGATAAACCAATAAACTTAAACTGTTCGACGGTCAGGCTCTTTTTCCGGCCTATAATCAACCCATTCGACTTCCCGGTCCTGGCAAGGCCGGGGCCGGGCTTCCCAGTCCCGGTCCTGACAAGGCCGGGGCCGGGCTTCCCAGTCCCGGTCCTGACAAGGCCGGGGCCGGGCTTCCCAGTCCCGGTCCTGGCAAGGCCGGGGCCGGGGCCGGGGCCGGGGTATGCTCAGGGTTAATACTGAGCGGCGCTTTTTTCCCCGATTTAAAAATCGGGGTTTAGCGCCGTCGAACGTATCAAGACGGTTGAAAAAGCCGGCTTTTCTCAGTAGAAATCGAAGTGAAAAGAGTTTCTCGCCGTGGGATCAAAAACCCATATGCTCGGTCCGGTTGATGATTTCGTTCTGGAGCTCGACGCCGCAATCCAGGAAATAATCGCTGTAACCGGCCACCCGGACGATGAGGTCGCGGTATTTCTCCGGGCGCTTCTGGGCGTCGCGGAGGGTGTCGGCCGTGACGACGTTGAACTGGATGTGGTGACCGTCCATCTTGAAGTAGGAGCGGACGATATGTCCGAGGTTATGGATTCCCTCTTCGTCGGCCAGGAGCTGGGGGGCGAACTTCTGATTGAGGAGCGTGCCTCCCGTCCGGACGTGGTCCATCTTGCCCACGGACTTGATCACGGCCGTGGGACCCTTGCGGTCCGCGCCCTGGACGGGCGAGACGCCTTCGCTCAGCGGTTCGCCCGCCTTCCGGCCGTCGGCCGTGGCGCCCGTGACCTTGCCGAAATAAACGTGGACCGTCGTCGGCAGGAGGTTGATCCGGTAGCGGCCGCCCTTGGTGTTGGGCCGGTTGTCGATCGCCTCGAAGTAGGCCTCGAAGATCCGCTTCATGATGTCGTCGGCGTAATCGTCGTCATTGCCGAACTTGGGCGTCTTGTTGAGAAAACGCCGGCGCAGGATCTCGTCCCCCTCGAAGTTCCGGTCGAGGACGTCGAGGAGCTTTCTTCGGGGGACGAACTTTTTGTCGTAGACGTTGTACTTAATCGAAGCCAGGATGTCGGTCATCGTCCCCACGCCCACGCCCTGGATGTAGTTCGTGTTGTAGCGGGCGCCGCCGGCGTGGTAATCCTTGCCTTTGGCGATGCAGTCGTCGATCAGGATCGACAGGAACGGCGCGGGCAAAACCGTGGCGTAAAGGCGCTCGATGATGGCGTTGCCGCGGATTTTGATGTCGGCGAAACGGCGAACCTGGGCCTTGAAGGCGGCGAAGAGCTCGTCGAACGTCCGGAACAGCGCCGGATCGCCGGTTTGGAGGCCGACCTGTTTTCCGGTCCGCGGGTCCAGGCCGTTGTGGAGGGTGACCTCGAAGACCTTGGGGAGATTGAAGTAGCCCGTCAGGGTGTAATTCTCCTTGCCGAACGCGCCGGCCTCGACGCAGCCGCTGGCCCCGCCGTCGCGGGCGTCCTCGATCGACTTGCCCTGGCGGACAAGCTCCTTGACGATGGCGTCGGTGTTGAAGATCGAGGGCTGGCCGAATCCCGTCTTGACGATCTTCAGGGCGCGCCAGAGAAAGGCGTCCGGCCCTTTGCTCGAAATCTGGACCATCGAGCTCGGCTGGAGGATCCGCATCTCCTCGATGACGTCGAGGATGAGGAAGGAGAGGTCGTTCACGGCGTCGCCGCCGTCGGCCTTGAGGCCGCCGACATTGATCAGGGCGAAGTCGGTGTAGGTGCCGCTTTCCTCGGCGGTGACGCCGACTTTCGGAGGGGCTGGCTGGTTGTTGAATTTCACCCAGAAGCACTGAAGCAGCTCGCGGGCAGACTCCTTTGAAAGCGACCCGTCCTTGAGGCCCCGGCTGTAGAACGGCCAAAGATGCTGGTCGAGCCGTCCGGGGTTGAACGAATCCCAGGTGTTGTACTCGATGATGACGCCCAGGTGGACGAACCAGTAATACTGGAGGGCCTCCCGGAAATTCCGGGGCGCATGGGCGGGAACCCGATCGCAGACTTCGGCGATTTTCAGGAGCTCGGCCTTGCGGGCTTTGTCCGTCTCGGCGGCGGCTAGCTCGCGGGCCTTTTCGGCGTGCCGCCGGCCGTAAATGATCAAGGCCTCGGCGGCGACGCGCATAGCCCGAAGTTCCTCGCGCTTATCGAAGGCTTCGGGATCGGCCAGGAAATCGAGCCGGGCGATCCCGGCGTCGATGTCGGCGATGAAGTCGAGCATTCCCTTCCGGTAGATCTTGCCGTCGAGGACGGTGTGGCCGGGGGCGCGTTGTTCCATGAATTCCGTGAAAATTCCGGATTCATAGGCGTCCTTCCACTCCTGGGGAAGCTCTTCCATCATCCGGTCGCGGATCGAGCGGCCACGCCAGAAGGGGATGATCTCCT